>Ga0209614_1001311_pt1 | contig 19025 bp, 16 predicted proteins | sample BlaSprsedimmetaG_FD_185484 | JGI IMG/M metagenome (GOLD analysis project Ga0209614, IMG submission 185484) | Hot spring sediment bacterial and archeal communities from California, USA to study Microbial Dark Matter (Phase II) - Blank Spring... ... | reverse complement strand
ATCATCACGGACAGGTCTCTGGCGAAGTTGCCCGCCAACGTCCGCGAACCGGAAGTGGTCAATCGCCTGCTGCTGGCCTGCGAGGACGACGTGACCAGCGGCGCGCGGCCGAGCGTCGAATCGCACCTGCACGCCTATCTGGACCGCTGCGTCATCCACCTGCATCCCATTGTGATTGCCTCGTATGTCAACGCCAGGAACGGCCGGGCCGCTATCGAGAAGGTCTTCGCGGCCGCCGCCGGAGTCTCATCGCCCAGAACGCAGAGTGCGCGGAGAGAACCTTGCTCCAAAACCCTCCACGGTCTCGGCGTACTCGGCGGTAAGTCCCAGGTTGGGGCGGTCCTGCCGCCGCTGTGGGTTCCGTATATGGACCCCGGCTTCATGCTCGCCCGCAAGGTCTGCGCCCTGGTGGCGGACTACGAAAAGCGATACGGCCGCAAGCCCGCCATCATGATCCTGGCCAAGCACGGCCTGTTCGTCACGGCCGCGACGGCCGATGCGGCGCTGAAGCTCGTACACGGGGTCATTGACCTGTGCGGCAAGCCCCTGGCGCCGGTCAAGGCCCAGCCGGCTCTTCGCTCCGCGAAAGGCCGCCACCCTGTCGAGAATCTCGCGGAGATCACCGCCGCCAAACTTGCCATTCGCAAGGCGTTGTTTGACACCACCGGACAGCGGCTGCCGGTTGCGTGGTTCGGCCTGGCCGAGTCGGTCAGGGCCTTTATGCGCCACAAGGACGCTGCAAGGCTTGTCGCCACGCCGGCGCTGAATCCCGATGAGCTGGTGTACGCCAATGGGTCGCCCTTGTGGGCCGACAGGCCCAGCGCGGCCGCCATCGCCCGCGGGCTCGCGCGGAGGCTGGCCGCGGGCAACAAACCCGCGGCCGCTTATGTGCTCAAGGACTTGGGCCTGTTCGTCGCGGCCGACACGCGGACCGCTCCGATCATCGCTGAAATCGCCGAAGGTTCGCTGTATATCCGGATGCAGGCCGCGCGGATGGGCGGCGTCCTGGCGCTGACGGGCCGGGAGCGGGATTTCATCAATAACTGGGAATCCGAGGCCTTCCGCAAGCAACTGGCCTCCGGCGCAGGCGCCGGCCAGGTCAAAGGCCGTATTGCCGTCATCACCGGGGCCGGCAGCGGCCTGGGACGCAGCATCGCCATCGGGCTGGCCCGCGCCGGCGCGATGGTGGCCCTCGCCGACATCGACACGGCCGCCGTCAAGGAAACCGCAGACCTAATCGCCGGTGCCAACCGTAGCACGGGCTTCCAGCCCGTGCAGCATGGCCTGGAAGACCATGCTGCACCAGCCGGGGCCGGCGTCTTGGTTGTCAACTGCAATGTGACTGATGAGAACAGTGTCCGCGACGCCTTCCAGAGCGTCCTGAATAACTGGGGCGGGCTGGACATTCTTGTCAACGCCGCGGGCGTCGCGCCGCCGTACGCGCTGGTCGATATGCCCGTGGACAAGTGGCGGCTGGCGCTGGAGGTGAACCTGACGGGCTATTTCCTGATGGCTCGGCAGGCCGCCCGCATCATGGTCGAGCAGGGCATCGGCGGTAACATCGTCAATATCAGCTCAAAAACGGGCCTCGACGCCAGCAAGAACAACACCGCCTACAACGCCACCAAGGCCGGGGAGATCCACATGGCCCGCGGCTGGGCGATGGAACTAGGGGCGCACGACATCCGCGTCAACTGCGTGGCGCCGGGCAACGTCTTCGAGGGCTCCAGGATATGGAACCCCGAATACATGAAGGTCTGTGCCAAGAAACACGGTATCAAGCCCGAAGAGGTCATCGGCTACTACACCGCCAGGCAGTCCATCAACCGCGAGATTAAGGGCCAGGATATTGCCGACGCCGTCGTTTTTCTGTGCTCCGACCAGGCCCGGATGATTACCGGCCAGACTCTCGTGGCCGACGGCGGGCAGGTCATGGTCCGTTGAATTTCGTCGTTCGTATATCGTATATCGTATTGCGTCGGTCGAAGCCGCCTTCAGCGGCGCCCATTCTATTGCCTATTGCCTGTCTCGTGTGTCATACGTCGTGTGTCGTGCGTCTTGGGTCTATGGTCTTCCTCTGTCCCTCTTGATGGTCCCGGCCATGAAGTATACTGTGATGACGATGATGTTCCTGTTGCTCTTGGGGCGGGTATGGGGGTTGCCGGCTTTTCCCGGGGCCGAGGGATTTGGCGCCGAAGCCGTAGGGGGGCGCGGGGGCAAGGTGTTGTTCGTGACGAACCTCGACGATTCAGGCCCCGGCTCCCTTCGCACGGCCGTGGAGACCCAAGGCCCGCGAACGGTCATATTCCGCGTCTCCGGCACCATCGCCCTCAAGAAGGCCCTGGCGATCCGCGAACCCTATATCACCATCGCCGGCCAGACGGCCCCCGGCGACGGCATCTGCCTCAAGGACGAGGCCCTGACGATAGCCGCCGACCATGTGATGGTGCGGTATCTGCGGTGTCGGCCGGGGGATAATCTGGGCAAGGAAGTCGACGCCATCTCCATCAGCGGCGGCCGCAATATCATCCTCGATCACTGCTCCGCAAGCTGGGCCGTCGATGAGACGCTTTCGGCTTCGACCTCCGGCCAACTGGGCAATGTCACCGTCCAGTGGTGCATTATCTCCGAGAGTCTGAACCAATCCGTCCACGCCAAGGGCGCCCACGGTTACGGCTCGTTGATCCGCGGCGGCTGGGGCAACGGCTACAGCTTCCACCACAATCTCTACGCCCATCATCGCGGCCGCTCGCCCCGGCCCGGCAACTACAACGACCGCTCGAAAGACCCCGAGGGCTTCATTTTCGATTTCCGTAACAACGTGGTCTATAACTGGGCGGGCAGTTCCGCCGGATACAACGCCGACGGACCGGGCAGCAACAGCATCACGAGAATGAACTTCGTCGGCAACTACTACAAGGCCGGCCCCAATTCATCGGGCGCCCTGGCCTTCTCGGAATCAACGCCGACGGCGACGGCGTACTTCGCGGACAACGCCATGAACGGCAAAGTCCCCGCGCACCCCTGGTCGCTCGTGACCTTCTCAAGATTCTCCGACGCACAGGCGGCGGCCTACAAGCAGTCGTCGCCCATCCGGACAGCGCTTGTGACGACCCAATCGCCATTGGATGCCTTCGAGAGCGTGCTGGCCCACGCCGGCGCATCGCTTCCCAGACGCGACAGCGTTGATGCCCGTATCGTCGATGAGGTCCGAAAGGGAACCGGCCGGATCATCAACGATGAAGCGGAGGTCGGCGGCTGGCCCGACCTGCGGTCGGCCGACGCGCCGAAAGACAGCGACAAGGATGGGATTCCCGATGCGTGGGAGAAGGCCCACGGCCTCGACCCCTCCGATCCCTCCGACGCCAACAAACCGGCCCCCGACGCCGGCGGCTACACGCACCTTGAAGTCTGGCTCAACAGCCTGATCCCCAGTCCCTGATCGTCTGAACGGAGCCACCTGCGTACAATGCCGACCGTCCCTTGTCATGCGGAGCGCAGCATGAGCATCCCGGTCTTGTACGGGACCACTCGCCCTTTCCGCGGACGCCACCCATATCACGCAACGGTGCGCGGACACAAGGCCCGTCAGATAACGACCGCGGTCCCGCGCGCCGAGGCCATCAGCAGTGATTTGTTCTTCGATCCGACGGTCTCGTAGTCCAGCTCGAAACCCACAATCGCATTGGCGCCCAGCCGGATGGCCTCCTCCTTGGCCTCGCGGACGACATCGTCCTGCATCTGCCGCATGACCTCCTGATACGACTCGCTGCGCCCGCCGAAGATGTCGCGAAACGACGTGAAAAAATCGCGGATGATATTGACCGCACGGACGTTGCGGACGATGACGATGCCCTTGTACTGCTGAATGTTGATCCCCATCAGGATCGGAACCGTGAAAATCTGCACATCGTTCATAAGTCAATGCTCCTTACAGTCCATCCTGCCTTGACACCTGCACCATACGCCTGCCGGCGGTCCGGGCGAAGCTGTGAAATTATACGCAGCCGGTGGCGGTTTTCTTCAATCATGTGATCCGGCGGTCCTTGTAGCCCAGGTCCTCGTTGAGGTCATTGAGGCGGCCCTCATGCTTGACCACGGGCTCATCCAGACTGGCCAGCCTGCCGTCCTGGACCGCCCGAAGCAGGAAGTGCATGTACACGGGTTTGACGGCCGAGGCAACATCCCGACGGCGGCCGACCTCGCCCCAGGTGTACACCATGTAGCCGCCCCGCACCACGCAGCCGCAGCCGCCCGCATATTGGGCCAATTCCTTGAGTCTGCCCTCATCCAGCCCCGCCTGCCCGGGTGTTCTGGAGGTCCACTCCCTGCCCGGATACATGAGTTCCCCGGCCCCAAGCCGCCCGGCCGCCATAACCAGAACCAGAGCCGCAACCCTCGGCATTGACACGCGTCTCATCGGCACACTCCTTGATGTTGGTTGTATCCATGCCTGTCGGCCATGAGATACCACCTCACGACAGGCCACGCTATTCTGGCCGACGGCGCATCCATCCGCAAGACCCTGTCATTGTCCACGCCGCATGGACATCTACAAACCCAGGACCACGGCCCAAAATCCAAAGCCGACCCTTTGCCCCGGCGCGCGGAGGGTTGAATAACTACCCCAAAACGTTGCTTGTCATTCCGAGCGGAGCGAGGAATCTCTCGTTTTCGACGCCCAGACCCTTCCCCTTCGCTGCGCCCAGGGTCAGGGTGACAGTTTTGGGATGGTTTCTCAGGGTTTCGGGCTGTGGTTTTGCATTTGGCCTTTTTCGTTTTGGGTTTTCTCCGTGGCGTGGCGGCCCTCAGCTCAGCGCCGGCAGGAAGTGCAGGTGGACGATCCGCATTCCCGTCCGCAGCGGCCGAATCAGACGCAGATGCCGCAGCCACCCCCATCGCCGGTGGTGCCGGTCCAGGTAGTGCCATTCCTTGAGAAGGCGGATGCCCTGACTCCATCGCTCCATCCCCCGGGCGGACCACAACCCCCATTTGAACATGGAAAACGCCTCCTTGATATGCCGCTGCCGACGGCGATGGAAGCGATGCCAGGAGCAGATCTTCATCAGTCGGGAATACGCCTCGAACAGAATCTCCGAATCGGGGAACTGCTCCTTGATTGCCAGCAGAATCCGCCGGACATCCGCCTCGCGGAAGTACATCAGCAACCCTTCGGCGATGAACAGGGTCTTTCGCCCTTTCTCGATGTCGTCCATCCACGAGAAATCGAGCACGCTCTTGCTGATAAACCGATGGCGGGCGCTTTCCTCAAAGAAGCATCGCCGGATGTCGATACACTCCGCCAGGTCCAGGTCGTACCAGCTAACCCGCCCGTTATCCATGCGATGCCCGCGGGTATCCAGTCCGCACCCGAGATTCACCACGACCCCATCCGGATGCCGGTTGAGGAATTCCCTTGTGGCCTCGTCGAGGATCTCGGTCCGCACCGCCAGCATGACCTGCCCGTCCCAGGGCACGTCGTGCAGATTGAAGTCGTGGTCCAGCGAATCGGCGATCTCGACCGACTTCGGATCGTGGATGATGCCGTCATAACGCCGCGTCTCGAGGCATCTGCCCCGCAGCGGCAACAGCAGCGTCGTGGGGATTCCCTTGAGTTTGTCCAGTGGTATCTTGTGCGTCATTGAACACCTGAAATGCTTCTTGAAGACCCTATCTCCGTTGCGAGGCCCCCTTCACGACGGGATAGACCTGATTGTAACCGGGCGCCCCGTTTCCACAAGCGCCAACAGGCGTTTATCGGCCGTCGGGCCGGGGATTATTATCGAATTCGGCCTCAGAGGAGTAATCGAACGGTTCCTTACCCAGTTTTTTCCGCCACTTGTGCTGCATGGTCCGGATACGCCGGGTCAGCAGGTCCGCCAGGGCCCGGTCGTCCATCGCTTTGGCCTGCGCCGAGGAGATTGGCTCGCCGTAGCAGACCACCACCAGGCCGCGCGACCAGAGCTTCCTGTGCCGGGGCCAGCATTCGTAGGCGCCGTCGATGACCGTCGGCACGATCATGGCGTCCGTTCGTTTGCAGAGAATCGTGAATCCCCCTTTGAACGCGGCCACCCGCCCATCCGGGCTGCGCGTCGCCTCCGGAAACAGGCACACGCCCATCCCCAGGTTCAACTTCTCAATGACCTTGCGAATGGCCGTCAGGTCCGCGCTGCCTCGCTTGACGGGAATCGCGTTGACCGACGCGATGGCCTTGCCGAGTATCCGGTTGCGGAACAGCGTATCCCGCGCCATGTAGCAGATGTCACGATGCACGCCCACGCCGCAGAAAATCGGATCCAGATAGCTCTGGTGATTCGATACGACAATGAACGGCCCCTCTCCGGGGATGTTGTCCTGGCCATACGTGCGCAATCGAAAGAACAGTACGCAGAACACCTTGCACAACCACCGCCCGAAGCGATACCAGTATGCCTGCATCTTCCTGCGAATCATTCCACTGTTCTGGACCTCGTTCATAAAGGATATTCCACCGCCGTCGCGATTCGAACCCTGCTCAACGGCCCTTCGCGCCGGCGCTGCCCGCCCCGGCGGCCCTTCTCATTTCCTGCAGGTTGCGCGCCCTGGGGAACGTGAATGTCGGTTCGCCCCGATACACGGCGCGGCCGAAGTCGATCATCGTCTGATTACCCAGCTTGTCCACCTCCAGCGGGGGAATGAACAGATTGACCACGGTGGCCTTGACTCTCGACCATAGGCCCTCCTTGGCGCCTTCGTTCTTCAGCGACGTGATCTTGATGCCCATCTTCGGCGTGTCATCCGTCCGCTTGAACGACAGCGTCTCGACCCGGGCGATAATGCGGTTGTACCCGTTGTCATAGTCGTACCGGCCGTCCTTGGACTTGACGCTGTACAGGCGAATCGTCACCGGGCTGACATCGCTCTTGTTATTGACGAAATGAACATCCACCTGATCCACAATCGACCGGTCGTTGACCAGGCGGCCCCGCGCCTCCATGCGGCCCTCGCCCTCGCCGTGGAACTGAATGTAGTCCAGTATGTTCTTCAGCGGCTCGCCCTTCGGGTGCTCCTTGAGGTTGTGGTCGATCATCTGCCTGGGGTCGAAGTAATAGGTCTGCGTGCCGTTGCCCACCATCTTGAAGACGCAGACGCAGGTGAATTGCCCGGCGTCGCGCTGCCATGTGACCGACACCATCCGGCCCGTCTGCGTGTTACCCTCGCTGATTTCCCGCCGCACCAGCGTCGGCGAAATCAGCGGCACGAAATACATGAAGTCCTCCGTGGGGTTCATCCGGCCGCCGGCGCTGTAATCGAGCACGATCGTCGGACCATTGGCGTCGGGGGCGTTGGAGTCCGCGGCCGGTGCGCCGGCTTGTCCGAAGGCACACAAACGTATCGTGGTCAGACTCATAGTGCCCAGGGCGATAATCCAAACAGCGGCTTTCGTCGTCATCGTTAAATGTTCCTTCATCACATATCATCTTTTGTTCACCGAACCCCGGCGACGTGCTACGCTATCCAAACCCCTGCGGCGTGTAGTCAAACGGCTCCTTGCCCTGTTCAATTCGGCATTGGTTCTGCATCGTCCGAATCCGGCGGGTCAGTCTGGCGGCCAGCTCCTGATCGGTCATTTCACGCACTTGCTCGGGCGTGATGGCCTGGCCGTAGGATACGACCACACGCGCGCCCGGGGCGAAACATTTCTCGTGGCGGGGCCAGACCTCGTAGGCCCCCTCTATAAGGACGGGAACCACCGTCGCGTTGCTGCGCCGGCACAACAGGCCGAATCCCGGCTTGAAATTGGCAATGCGCCCGTTGGGACTGCGGGTGGCTTCCGGGAAGACGCAGATGCCGTTTCCCTTGCGCAGGACCGCGATGACCCTTCGGATCGCCGAAAAGTCCGCCTCACCCCGCCGCACGGGGATGGTGTTCATCGAGCCGATCAGCCAACCGAACATGCGGTTGGCAAACAGCGTATCGCGGCCAAGGAAGTACAAATGCCGCTTGAGGTGCATCCCGCAGAACAGCGGGTCGAAGAACGACTGGTGATTGCCGACCAGGACGAACGGGCCCTTGCGCGGCACGTTTTCGCGCCCGCGGATGCTCATATTGAAGAAAACGCAACAGAACAGCCGGCAGCCCCAGACCGCGTACCAATACCACATGCGTTTTAAGGTTCTCAGGAGCATCTCTCGCGAACGACGGCCTCCAATGCGTCCACGACGGCCTCAATACCCATGTCGGTCGTATCGACCACGGTGGCGTCCGGCGCCGGTTTCAGCGGTCCGATCTCCCGCTCCATGTCGCGGCGGTCTCTGGCCTCGATATCCTCTTGCATCCGGCGGCCGCTGACGTGTTCGCCCCTGGCAAGCAACTCGGCGGCGCGCCGTCTCGCTCGCTCGGAGGCCTCCGCCGTCAGGTAGAACTTCACATCCGCATCGCCGAAGGCGACCGTTCCCTGGTCCCGCCCCTCGGTTACGATCCGGCCGTGCTGCCGCGCAAATAACCGCTGCATCTCCACCAGACGCCGGCGGACCTGCGGCGCCGACGCGATATAACGGGAGTTCGATGTAACCCGCTCGCCGCGTATCGCCTCGGTCATATCCTGGCCGTCGATGCGAACCTCCATCCCCTCCGGCCCCTGAGAGAATTCAAAACGGTGGTTATCCACGATCTGCCCCAGGGCCTTCTCATCGGTCAGGTCGACTCCGGCGTTCATCGCCGCCAGCGTTACGGCCCGGTACATCGCACCGGTGTCGAGGAAACTCGCCCCGAGCCTCTCGGCCAGCCTTCTGGCCACCGTGCTCTTGCCGCTGCCGGCCGGTCCATCGATGGTGATCACGAGGTTTCTCATGGTCCGACACAGTCCTCCGATGGGCAAGGGCAGTCCCCCGCCGAGCCTAGACGCACCACCACCATGCTGGTGTCGTCAATTTGCCGCGCCAGCCCCACGAACCGCCGCCGATACCCCAGGATATGCCGGATCATCGACACCGCCGAGCAGTGCATAAAACGCCGGGCCGTATGGATCAGCCGCTCGCGCCCCCACAACTCGCGGTCGAAGTTCGCCGCGTCGATCAGCCCGTCGGTGTAGAAGATCAGGCTCTCATGCTCTTTCAGTTCAACGGTCTCGATCTCGTATGCGGCCTCCGGCATGATCCCCAGCACAAATCCGCCCGTGTCCAGATCGCGGGTCCCGTCGACGCCCAGCAGCAGCGTCGGCTCATGCCCGCAGTTGCAGTATGTGATGGTCCGGGCCCGAGCGTCAATGACGGCGTAGAACAACGAGATGAACTCGCCGGGCCCGCACTCGCGGCAGGCGATCCGGTTGAGCCGGTTGACCACGGCCGCGATGTTGTCGCCTTCGATATCGACGTAAGCCCGCAGGGCGCTTCGAAAGCCGCTCATCATCAGGGCCGCCGGCATCCCCTTGCCGATGACGTCCGCGATGGCCACCCCCAGCTTGCCCTCGCCCAACTCGAGGAAGTCGTACAGGTCCCCGCCGACGTCGAAACACGGGATATATGTGCAACCGATGTCCAGGCCCTCGATCTGCGGGGCGCTCTGAGGGATCATCTTCCGCTGGATCAGGCCCGCCAGCCGCATCTGCTCGGCCATCCGCTCGCCCTCGAGTGCCTCGGCGTACAGGCGGGCGTTCGTGATGGCCACCGCGCACTGGGAGGCCACCGCCCGCGCCAACTGAATATCGTCTTCGCCGAACCGCCACGGCTGCGGGCTGTACAGACGCAGCACGCCGATGGGCTCGCCCCGGAACATCATCGCCACGGTCAACTGGCTGACGAGCCCTTCCTCGATGGTGGCCTCTTTGTACTGCACCCGGCCGTCGACGCGCATATCGTCCAGGATCACCGCCTGGCCCGAAAAGGCGGCCTCAATCACCGGATCGTCCTTCGAGACGACGCCCTTGTTGCGGTACGCCTCGCTCAGACCGTAAGTGCTGCGCATCTTCAGGTCGCCGGCCTCCTCGTCCAGCAGGCGGATCGAGCAGGCCTTGACCCCGACGATCTTGACCGCCGCCTCGGCCAGCCGGTCGAGCACCTCCTGCAAAGACAGTCGGCCCGCCACCAGCGTTGTGAGCTGGTAGATCTGTTCGGCCAGTTCTTCAAATTGTTTCTTGTCTTGAGTCATAACACCATGCCGCTTCCGGCAAAACACAGAATTATACCCGCGCCGCCGCCCCGCGCGAACCCGTATTCCAACCCCGCCAAACGACGATTCTCCGGACACCGGCTCCCAACCGGCTTTTCAGGCCCTCTCACACGCCTCGCGTGCGATATTATCGGCAACCGCCCGTCTTGCCCGGCCGGCCGAATTGCTGCGTTTACGCCGGATTACGCCAACCCACCGGCCCAAACGCCCCCTTGACAATCCGCCCTCCATACGTCACCCTGACAAAAGGGTTCACCCAGCTCCCCCACAATACCCAATGTAAAAGCCGCCGCCGAAGGCGGCCTCAACCAACGCAATACGCAATACACAATTCGAGAAGAATGCTCGCCAGACACATCATCTTCACAGGAACCGTCCAGGGCGTGGGTTTTCGCTTCGCCACCCTTCGATACGCCCGTCGCCACGACCTGACCGGCTTTGTCCGCAATCAGCCTGACGGCACGGTCGAGATGTTTGCCCAGGGCGAAGGCGAGGACATCGACGCCTGCCTGGCCGACCTCAAAGACTACTTCGGTGACTACATCCGCGATGTGAAGATCACCGACCAGCCCCCTGATTCCGCCCTCCGCGACTTCCAGATCACCCACTGATCGCTGGCAGTATTGCATCCTCCAGATTCCCCATGTATGCTCCAACGTTCCTTGGAGTCTACGTGACGCCGGTAGGATGGGCAAGTGCCGTTCTTGCCCACGCGGCCGGCTCGCCTCCTGGCCCCTCCATTGCCGGCGTCATACCTGGGCCAGAATGACCACGTAATTCTTGCCGTAGTGTTTGGCGCACTTGGGGCAGGTCGTATAGAAGAAGTACATCTTCTTCATCTGTCGGGCCTTACCCGCGACGTACTGCTGCATCTGCCCGATCCACTTGCGGATATCCTTGTACGACCCCTCGAACACCTTCGTCAGGAACGTTCCCGAAATCCGCACGTTCTCCACATCCGGCACTTCTTTCGACACCGCGATATAGACGTCGGACCCCCACAGCGAGTTCTCATCGCACAGCATCAGCGGCTCCGGCGCCAGAGCCCCGGCCGCGGAAATCTTCTCCATATTCCGCACCATCACCTTGCCGAAATTCAGCGGGATATGCAGAAAGCTCCGCACCCGGTCCTTCACGAACAGCCGATTGTCCAGCACCACCTCCTTCTGGTCCCACGGCCCCGGCTCAAACCGCGGACAGCATCCCGTTTCCGAATCATACAACTTCTCCATCGCAGTAACCTCCCAAACCAAAAACCACCTGCCAACACCAAAACCGCCCGCCAACACCACACAAACCCCGACGGGCATCCTCCCACATTCTCCCCCCAACCCGCCCCTCAGTCAACCCCAGGACCGCCCGACAGACGAGGCACGAGGCACGATGGACGAAATACGAACGATGCAATACGAAATACGAACTTGCTTTTCCCACCCCAATCGAGTATAATAGGTACCCCTAGAGCGAGACGCCGAGGCGTCAACGCGAGGACCCAACCGTGGCAACCGAACCCAACGCATTCGCCCAACCGCCTTCGCACTCCACGTCTGCCCCAGCCTCCATCCGCCCCCCAGCCGCTCCGGTAGCCTGTGCCCCAATGTGCCCGCGCCAATCCCTACTAAACCCACTGACTTCGAGGCAATTCCCCCGACTGCTCACTCCACTCATTTCGCAAAACAAAGCCAATGTCAACCTGGAGAAACTGGGCAATCCAGGTAATCCCTGCCCACCTTCGCATCCGTGGCACATTTCATTAAAACAAACCCAATCTCGCAAAACAAACCCAATTCCCCTGCCCGCTCGCTGCTCACTGATCCTTGCAAAACAAACCCAATTCAACCGGCGCACCACGCAATACGCACAACGAAATACGGCCCACCAGCCACCAGCCACTAACCACTAACCACTATTTGTGCTTGATTCCCGCCCATCTTCCGCTATCTTACTTGGTATCCAGTGCCAACAGATTAGGAGATACCGATTATGAGCGCCAACAGGAACAAGGGTGTAACACGTCGCCAGTTCATGCGGGCATCGGCCGCGATGGGGGTCTCGGCCCTGGCAGGCCCGGCAAGCGTGCTCTACGCGGCCGGCTCGGACAAGATCCGCCTCGGCGTCGTCGGCTGCGGCGGACGCGGAACCTACGACACCACAAATTGCCTCAACGCCGCCGAAAACGTCGAACTGGTGGCGATGGGCGATATGTTCAAGGACCGCCTCGACAGTGGCCGCCGGGCCCTGGTTGCCAACTTGCCCGACAAGGTCAAGGTTACGGACGATACGTGTTTCCTCGGCTTCGACGCCTACAAGAAGGTGCTCGATGCGGGCGTCAACATGGTCATCTTCACCACCCCGCCGCACTTTCGCCCGATGCACTTCGAGGCCGCGGTCAAGGCGGGCGTCCACGTCTTCATGGAAAAGCCCGTCGCCGTTGACCCCGTCGGCGTCCGTTCCGTCATCAAGACGGCCGAGTTGGCCGACCGCAAGGGCCTGACCGTCGTCGCCGGCACCCAGATGCGCCGCATCGCCCATCTGGTCGAGGGCATGAAACGCCTCCACGACGGGGCCATCGGCGAACTCGTCGCCGGCCAGTGCGTCCGCATCGGCGGCGGCATGATGGACTGGGGTGGCGAGCCCCCCGTCGGCGTCAGCGATATGGAGTGGCACCTGCGTCGCTGGCTGTTCATGACCTGGCTCAGCGGCGATTTCATAGCCGAGATGCACGTACACAACCTGGACCTCGTCAACTGGGCCTTCGGCGGCCCGCCCGCCCGGTGCATCATGCTCGGCGGCCGGCAGGTCCGCACCGACCCGAAGTACGGCGACGTCTACGACCACATCTCCGGCGAATACGAATACCCCAATGGCGCCCGCGTCGAGTACATCGGCTCGCAGATCGACGGCCTGAGCGTCCGCTGCGACCAGTGGTTCGTCGGAACCAAAGGCAAGGCCTTCATGGACTTCGCCCAGGCGGTCATCTACGACCACGCCGGCAACAAGACATGGGAGTACAACGGCGAGAGCCCCAGCCCCGTCATCAGGCAGCACGCCGACCAGATTGCCGCCATCCGCTCCGGCGCCAAGCTCAACGAGGCCGTCCGCATCGCCGAAAGCTCCCTGACCGCCGTCATGGGCCGCATGAGCGCCTACACCGGCCGCTCCCTCAAGTACGAATGGGCGCTGAAGGCCAGCAAACTCGACCTCAGCCCACCCAAATACGAACTCGGACCCCTCGACATGCCCCCCATAGCCGTCCCCGGCAAGACCCCCTTGATCTGACGAATATGAGACTCCAAAAAGACAAAACCCGCCTGACCCGATTGTCGCAAGAGGACGACACGTTCGTCGATGCGTCGCCGCAGGAATGCGTGGGTGTTATATGGGAAATAACGGCCGAACTGTGGTCGTTGCAGGGTTCGACGGATGTTGAACGAAGACTACAGAGACATGTTGCGCATCTTGTGCGACAATGAGGTCCGCTTCCTCATTGTCGGCGCCTATGCGATGGCAGCGCACGGCTACGCCCACGGCACCGGCGACATTGACATCTGGGTCGAGCCGTCGGCGGATAACGCCACAAAGGTATACCGTTCGGTCCTTCAATTCGGCGCTCCCGGCGAGCAGATCGACGAACGAACGTTTGTGGGCAAGAACGTCGTGTTCCAGATCGGCGTCGCGCCGAGGCGAATCGACATATCGACGATCATCAGCGGCGTGGAGTTCGATGAGGCCTACCGGGACAGAACCACGATCGTCATCGACGACATCCCGGCCCCGTTCCTCTCTCGCGAACACCTCATCAGAAGCAAAGAGTCTACGGGCAGAGACAAAGACAAACTCGACGCCAAGCGCCTCAGAGAGAAAAGGCAGCTCTGAGACATTATCAACAAACGCGCCGGCCGAAAAAAAGACCTCGCCGACCTCGAAGCCCTCGGTGAACAATGACGCCGGCTGCAAACGCTGACGCGGATCACAAGACGATGTAGGGTGGGTCCCGATGTACATCGGGATTCTTGCCCACGCTGGCATTGACCGAAATAAGCGCATATCCAGCGAACATACGCCTATAATCTCAGTAGCAAGGCCATGAAAGTACTCGTTGCCGAAAAATGCGGTTTCTGCCATGGCGTGCGAAACGCCATCCGTATGGCCGAGCAGACGCTGGCCAAAGAGCCGGTCGTCTACAGCCTCGGCCCCATCATCCACAACCGCGACGTCGTGCTCCGGTTGGCCAGGGCCGGCCTGCGAACGGTCGAAAGCGTGGACGAGATCGACTCCGGCACCGTCCTGATCCGTTCCCACGGGGCCGCCCCGGCCGAGATCGCCCGCCTCCGCGAAAAGGGCCTGACCATCGTCGACGCCACCTGCGTCCTCGTCAAGCGCGTCCAGCACATCGCCCAGGAACTCCAGCAGCAGGGCTACAAGGTCGTCATCATCGGCGACGAGAACCACCCCGAGGTCAAGGCCGTCGTCGGCTGTGCCGGCGATGTCGTGGTGGTCGCCGATGTTCAGGACCTGCACCGCCTGCCCGAATCCGGCAAGCTCGGCATCGTCTGCCAGACCACCGACAGCCCCGAACACTTCGGCGACACCCTCGCGGCCATCGCAAAACGCGGATTCAGCGAGCTGCGGGTCATCAACACCCTCTGCCGCGAGGCCATGCGGCGGCAGGAATCGGCCGTCGAACTCTGCAAGAAAGTGGACGTCATGTTCGTGCTCGGCGGCCTCGAAAGCGCCAATACCCACAAACTGGCCGTGCTCTGCCGCCATTTCAACCCCCACACCCACCACCTGGAGAACTGGGCCGGCGTTGAACCCCGGATGCTGGCCGGCAAGAGCATCGCCGGTGTGACCGCCGGGGCATCCACCCCCGACTGGATCATCGAGGACTTCGTCCAACACCTGCGGGATTTCGCCGGTTAGAGCGGCTATTGGGCCGCGGGTCCGAGAAAAACCCTGCTCTTATCATTGAAGCGGCGTATGCCGGCCGTCCGTGTTTCCCGCAAAAAACTCGCCCGGCCGCCGGTATTACGGTTGAACCATCCGCGGAACAGTGCTATACATATAGGTTTTTCAGGGCAATCAGAGCAACCGTGCACCGGCCGCGTGGGCCGGCGCAGTGTTTGTGTATGAGAAAACAGCCGCTCGTGCATCGGTTGCACGACGGTCGGCCGCTGTAGACGTGGCGCAGCGGCCGGTCAACAAAGCAAAGTCCACTTGGGAACAGCGTTTATGGTAGACAGAAACATCATCAACAAGCTCGGCATATCCGAGGAGAATCTGGAACAGCAACTCAGCGAGATGTTCAGCCAGGAGGACGTTGCCCTGCTCGAATCGGTCCTGACCAAGAAGGTCGATTCAAACATGCCGGGTTCCATCATCAAGGGCCGAATCGTTACCCAGATCGGCAACGACGTGATCGTGGAAGTGGGCCTCAAGAGCGAGGGCGTGGTGGATGCCGCCGAGTTCAACGCCCCCGAGGAGATCGAACCGGGCCGGATGATCGACGTGCTGCTCGAAGACACCGACTCCGCCGGCGGCCTCATCGTCCTCAGCAAGCGCAAGGCCGACAGCATCATCGGCTGGGAGAATATCATCAACACGAAAAAGGAGGGCGACGTCGTCCAGGGCAAGGTCGTCCGCCGCATCAAGGGCGGCTTGCTCGTCGATATCGGCGTGCCCGTCTTTCTGCCGGCCTCGCAGGTCGATATCCGCAAGCCCGGCGACATCAGCCGCTTCATCGGCAAGGACATCGAGGCCAAGGTCCTCAAGATCGACGTCGAAGGCCGCAACATCGTCATCTCCCGCCGCAAGTACATCGAAGAAGAGCGCCAGGCCAGCAAGGAGAAGCTCCTGTCCGAGATCGAGGTCGGGCAGTTGCGCAAGGGCGTCGTCAAGAACATCGCCGGCTTCGGCGTGTTTGTCGATCTCGGGGGGCTCGACGGTCTGTTGCACATCTCCGATCTCAGTTGGGGCCGCATCTCCCACCCGTCCGAGGTCGTCGATCTGGACCAGGAGATCGAGTGCGTCGTCATCGGCGTGGACAAGGAAAGCGAAAAAGTCTCCCTCGGCCTCAAGCAGAGGAGCGCCAGCCCCTGGGATAACGTCGAGAACAAGTACCCCGTCGGGGCCAAGGTCAAGGGCAAGGTCGTCAATATCATGAATTACGGCGCCTTCGTGCGTCTGGAGGACGGCATCGAAGGCCTCGTGCACATCAGCGAAATGAGCTGGACGCGGCGGTTGTCGCACCCCAGCGAGATGGTCAACCTCAACGACGATATCGATGTCGTCGTGCTCAACGTCAACAAGGAAAAGCAGGAGATCTCGCTGGGCCTCAAGCAGACGGAGATCAATCCGTGGGCGATCGCCGCGCAGAAGTATCCGGCCGGCACCATCGTCAACGCCGTCGTCCGCAGCATGACGAACTTCGGCGTCTTCGTCGAGATCGAGCCCGGCATCGACGGCATGATCCACATCTCGGACCTGAGCTGGACCAAGAAGTTCAGCCATCCGAGCGAGGCCGTCACGAAGGGCGACGAGGTCCGGTGCGTGGTGCTCGAAGTTAATGAAGAGAAGCGCCGCGTCTCGCTGGGCATGAAGCAGATGACCGAGGACCCGTGGATTCGGGCCATCCCCGAGAAGTACATCCCGGGCCACATCATCCGCGGCAAGGTCATTAAACTGACGAATTTCGGGGCCTTTGTGGAGCTCGAACCCAGTCTGGAAGGTCTGCTCCACGTTTCCGAACTGGCCGACCACAAGATCGACAAGCCGCAGGACGTGGTGAGCATCGGCCAGGAGATCGACGTCAAGATCCTCAAGGTCGACCCCGATGCCCGCAAGATCGGCCTGAGCCTGCGTCGTGTGCAGTGGGCCGCGGAGGACCAGGCCGCCAAACAGGCCTCCAAGCCCGCTTTGGCCCGACCTGTTTCCGCCCGCCCGGAACCGCCGATTGGGGTGCAGACGGTGCTTTCCAACGCCGACGCCGATATGTTCCGCGGCGCCTCGCGTGTACAGCGGAGGCCGCCGGCCCCGAAGAAAAAGCCCGAGCCCCAAGCCCCCGACTCCGAGGCGGTACAGGACGCCGAATCGCCGGCCGAGGTCTCGCAGGACCCCGCCGGCGAACCTGCTTCTCTCGCCGAGCCTGCCTCGCCGGATGCTGCGCAGGATTGATAGATTTGACGGTCGTCGCCCGGTCGTGGCAAATACGTAATCGGGCGGCGGCAAAATGCGGTGACGGCGACAAGTTTTTTCGCCGTATCGCAATGGAAGGAACGGTCGCAAGTGCTTTTTAATAAAGCAGTTACGTGAAGTGTTCCGGTCGGGATCAGCAAAATGCGGTTCCGCGTAAGGTTTTTTCTTGACGGTAGGATGGGTAATCTGGTATAAATACGTAATCGAATCGGCCCGGAGGGTCGGTTCGAGGTATCTCCTGCGCGGGAGATGTCGGCCGGTTGCGCCGAGACGGATGCTGATTCGGCGGCCGGAGCGATTCCGTGCATGAGGGTGATGTATCGGAGGCAGCGGTCCTGCCCTTTGTACGAGCCCTCACGCGCGTATTCCGCCGGGAGTACGGTGGGTCATCATGCTTGATGTGAGTTGTTGGTTGCTTGTACAGGGCTGCCAACCCTGTGTGTTTGGCTTAGGGTGTTCTTGAAAGGAGGAGTATTATGGTCAAAAGGTTTCTGTTGTTAGTTGTTATTTGCCTGTGTGTGGCCCAGGTGGCCTCGGCGGGGTTGATCATCACCAATATGGAACGTCGCAACAGCACGAACACGGAGCCGTTGCTGACGGGGCCGCTGGACGAAGGGTCGTTGATGTTTACCGACCGCACGCCGGCGACCCATGGCCCGGGTGGCCACCAGTACAAGAACGTGCCGGCGTATTTGATTGGCGCGGACTATGTGATGACGGCCAACAATGACCGGACCGTTGCCAACGTCGAGTACGATGTCACGCTGCCCGGTTCGACCACCTTGTACCTGTTCATCGACAACCGCGTTGGCGACGGCGACAAGAACAACCCGCCGACGCTGGGCGGTGGTGTGATGGACTGGGTGGCGTCGATGGGCTTTGTGGCCACCGGCGACGTGCTGGACATCGACGAGAAGGGCGATGGGTCCATTGAGAACTACTCCAGCATCTACAAGCTGGCGAACGCCAGTGGGACCCTCACCCTGTACCAGCAGAACGCGGGCAGCCTGAATATGTACGGCATTGCCGCGATTCCGGAGCCGGCGACCATCGCCCTGCTGGGGCTGGGCGGTCTGGTCCTGCGTCGCAGGAAATAACAACGGTACGGTAGTGCGAGTTGATTGTTAAGTGAATTGTTATGTGCAACACCCAGGAGCAAAGGACATTCCTGGTCAGGTCAGGTTTTAGTAGAGTAGAGTCCTCTTTTTGCAGGCACAGGGTTTTGGTGAAGATCGCTTTGTTGCTTGTTGTGTATGCCGCCGGGGCAAGCGTAGATAGGATGTTAAGTTGTTAAGTCTTGCCGAGGTCGGCACGTGTTCCGGCTCGTTGCCGGAGCAAGAAGATGCTTTCTTCTAAAAAAGAGGAGGAGTACAGATTATGTTCAAGAAACTTTGTGTAACACTGGTAGTGCTGGCCCTGTCGGCCCAGGTGGCTACCGCTGACGTTGGAAATACCAACCCGAACGACATCGTTGGTATTTTCAACTACAATGAGGACATCGGCAACCCACGCGGTTACGGGTTCACCATGGACATGGGCGTCGGTATCGAGCCCGGCCTTGGCAACAGCCGCGAGTACCTGATTACCGCCGGCGGTGCGGACATTTGGGGCACGTGGGACCAGATGCACCTGGCTTACAACCTGGTCAGCGGCGATGTGCGTGTCAGCGCGGCCGGCAGCTG
>Ga0209614_1001310_pt1 | contig 19030 bp, 14 predicted proteins | sample BlaSprsedimmetaG_FD_185484 | JGI IMG/M metagenome (GOLD analysis project Ga0209614, IMG submission 185484) | Hot spring sediment bacterial and archeal communities from California, USA to study Microbial Dark Matter (Phase II) - Blank Spring... ... | reverse complement strand
GCAGGGCGAGGGACGAGGACAAGGGATGAGGGATGAGGCACACGGGCAGGATGCCCGTGCTACGCAAGGGCGAGACGCCCTCGCCACGGGGTTGGGCGGTATGCTGCACGGGAAAGATGCCCGTGCTGTGGCGGGGCGGGTTGTTGAGTGGGGCAGGTGGCGGCTGGATTTTGGCGGTGGGTGCCTAGTGATGGGGGTTTTGAATGTGACGCCGGATTCGTTCAGCGATGGGGGGCGATTCCTGGACGTGGCGCGGGCGGTCGAGCATGGGGTAGCGATGGCGGCGGCGAGGGCGGCGATTATCGATGTGGGCGGCGAATCCACACGGCCGGGCGCGGAGGCGGTGGCGACCGATGAGCAGATTCGGCGGGTTGTGCCGGTGATTGAGCGGCTGGCGGGGTGTGTCGCCGGCCCAGCGGATCCAGGGTGGCGGCCTTTCGCGCAGCGAAGGGCCGGGGCAATCCGGCCCTTGCCTGCGGCAAAGGCCGCCACCCCCACGGGACGGGTCGCGGTGCCCATCAGCGTCGATACGGCCGACCCGGCGGTGGCACGGGCGGCGCTGGACGCCGGGGCGGCGATGATTAACGACATTACGGCCTTGGCTGATGGCGAGATGGCGGCCTTGGCGGCCGAGCGGGGCGTGCCGGTCGTGCTGATGCACATTCAAGGGACGCCGCGGACGATGCAGCAGGCCCCGCGATATGATGATGTGGTGGGGGAGGTGCTGGGGTATCTACTGGGGCGGGCGAGGTATGCGGAGGCAGCCGGGATACCCAAGAAGCACATCTTCATCGATCCGGGGATCGGGTTCGGCAAGACGGCCGATCACAACCTGCAATTGCTGCGGCATATTGACCGGTTCGTGGACAGTGGCTACCGGGTGCTGGTCGGGCCGAGCCGTAAGGCGTTCATCGGCACAATCACGGGCAGGCGCGAACCGGCGGAACGAGTATTCGGCACGGCGGCGGTAGTGGCGTATTGTGTCGAGGCGGGCGTCTCCATCGTCCGCGTCCACGACGTCGCGGAGATGGTGGATGTGGTCAAGGTAAGCCGTGCTATTGGGCGTGCGTAACGCAGGTTGTGGGCCGACGGCTCCGCCCCTGCCACCTAAACCAGGGACGGAGCAATCGATGCCGTTATGTTGTCTACGGCATAATACCGGCCGCACTTGTCCGCGCGAGGCGCGGATATCCCCGCCATGCGCCGATTAGATATACCCCTGCTGGACCATGGCGTCGGCCACTTTGGTAAACCCGGCGATATTCGCCCCACGCACGTAATCGACATAGTCGTTCTCGCGGCCGTAACGCACGCAATTTTCGTGAATCGACTTCATAATCCGCTGAAGCTGCGTATCGACCTCATCGCGGGATCGCCGCATGCACCCGGCGTTCTGCGTCATCTCCAGTCCGGAGACCGCGACGCCGCCTGCGTTGGCCGCCTTACCCGGACCGTACAAAATCCGTGCCGCTTGGAAGACATCCACTGCCTCGGGCGTCGAGGGCATGTTCGCCCCCTCGGACACACAGTAGCAGCCGTTGTTGACGAGGGTCTCGGCGTCGCAGGCCTCGATTTCATTCTGGGTCGCGCTGGGAAAGGCGAGGTCGCACGGCACCCGCCACGGGCGCTCACCGGGCAGGTATTCAGCGTTGGGATAGCGCTGCGCATACTCACTGATGCGGCCGTAGCGCACCGTCTTGAGGTCCTTGACCCACTCGAGCTTCTCCGGGTCAATCCCATCCATATCGACAATCGTACCGCCCGAGTCCGAGAGCGTCAGGACCTTGGCGCCCAATGCGTTGAGTTTCTCCACCGTGTAGATCGCCACGTTGCCCGATCCGGAGACGGTCGCCGTCTTGCCTTCGACGCTCTCGCCCCGCATCGCCAGCATCTCGCTGGCGAAGTACACCGCCCCATAGCCGGTTGCCTCCGGACGCAGTTGGGAGCCGCCGAAATTCACCCCCTTGCCCGTCAATACGCCGTTGAACCGCTTGGTGAGCTTGCGGTACTGTCCGAACAAATACCCCACCTCGCGCCCGCCCACGCCGATGTCGCCGGCCGGAACATCAATATCAGGACCAATATGGTGGAACAGCTCGCTCATAAACGCCTGACAGAAGCGCATCACTTCGGCGTCGCTGCGGCCCTTCGGATCAAAATCCGCCCCGCCTTTGCCGCCGCCCATCGGCAGCGTTGTCAGGCTGTTCTTGAACACCTGCTCAAACGCCAGGAATTTCAACAGCCCCGCGGTCACCGACGGATGGAACCGCAGTCCGCCCTTGTACGGCCCGATCAGGCTGCTCATCTGAATCCGATAGCCGCGATTGACCTGGACATCGCCGGCGTCGTCCACCCATACGACGCGGAAGCTGATCACGCGATCCGGCACAACCAGCCGCTCCAGAACCTTGGCTTTGAGGTACGCCGCATTGTCCAAAACGACGGGCATCACGGACTTGACCACCTCCTGAACCGCCTGGTGAAACTCCCGTTCACCGGGGAATTGTCCGACAAGGGCCTCCATGAAAGAGTCCACCCTGGAGTCCACCGCCGAGTGCTTGACACTGTTCGATACGATTGTCATCTTCTGTCCTTTTGCTCCGGTCCAAACTGTTGCTGCGGTCGGCCCCGGGGCCGCCCCACTGTCTTGTGCGAGATCCGGCCACTCCGGATACTACCGCTGGTTCTCACTTAGGCGCTGAATGGAATCAATGTAATGCTTGAGCAGCCAGAGCTGTTCAAGAAACTCAGGCCAGCCGCATGACGGGACAAAACCCTCCGTCGCCTTCGGAAGGACGATGCCCGAAGCGGTCCTAAGGGGCTTGAGCTGGCGCCATAGCTCGGCCCACGTCTTATTGGCGTCTTGCGCAACGGAGCCTGCCACCTTCAATAGATGCTCGAGATCACGCAACGGCGCCAACGGCACCACCTGCCCTTCGTCGTGTTTGACAGGCGATCTGATGAGTCGGGCTTCTAGTCCTACTGACACCAGGAACCTCCTTTCTGACCGTTACGTCCGTCGAGGCCTAACCACCATGCGGAAGGCCCACCTGACGGCCCCCAACATAGCACAGTCTGTAGAAACGATAATGCCATCAAATAGCCCACATATCCCACATGATGCAATACATTAAATAGGCGCACATATAGCACATATAGTGCACATTTACATACACACCATACAGGTGTTTTCGAATGTTTGGCTCCGCCTTGTGAATTCATAAAGCCCTATAAACAAATTACTTACAAATATGCGCAATGCCCCGTATTTTTATTTGACAGAGCAGGTGGACGATGGCATGATGAAGCGTGTCCGGACGACCTTGTGGTATTGTGTGTGTAGTTAATGGGTATTACAAGATGCCGAAGTTGCCCACTCGTGCCGAATTGCAGCACCAAGTCGATGTCCTTCACAGCCGGTTTGCTGAACTCCAGGTCCAGCCGGCGCAAACGCTGTCCGACCTGGAGTTGGCTCTTCGCGAGCGAGTGAAGGAGCTCGACTGTCTCTACACGATTTCCGTTCTGCAGGAGACGCACTTTCACTCCCGTGACCGTTTTCTGCAGAGTGTGACGGACTGCCTGCCTCGGAGCTGGCAGTTCCCCGAGTACGCCTGTGCCCGGATTACCTACCGCGACAAGGCTTATGTCACTGAGCGGTTCGCGGAGAGCCAGTGGCGCATGACCGCGAGCGTCGTTGTTGACGGCATGCCGCAGGGCACTGTCGATGTATACTATCGAACCGTCGTTCCCAGCGCCGCCGACAGTCCGTTCCTGAAAGAGGAGTATGCATTGATTCGGGCTGTGGCCGAGCGTGTCGGCAGTGTGCTGACGCACATGAAGGCCGAGGCCGACCTGCGCGACGCCCACCGGACGATCCAGATGGAACATCAAGCCCTTCAGGAGAGTAACATCGCGCTGCGGGCCGTGCTGGCCCGGCTGGAGGACGAGAAGCAGGCCATCCGGGCATCCGTGTTGGCCAACATTCAGAAAATCATCATGCCGATCGTTTTCGAGCTGGAGCTGGAGGTAACAGGGCGTCAGCGGTCTTATGTCACGCTTTTGCGGCAGAGCCTCCAGGAGATTGCATCCCCGTTCCTGACTCAGATGGCGCGGGACTATGTTCAGTTGACCCCGGTCGAAATCGCCGTTAGCACGATGATTCGTAACGGCCTGTCGAATAAGGAGATTGCGCAGTTGCGGTGTATCTCCGCGGCGACCGTCCGGCGCCACCGCGAAAACATCCGTCGCAAGCTGGGTCTGAGAAACCGGAAGGTCAATCTCGCCACCTTTTTACAGTCCGCTCCCGGGCGTGATTCCGCAAGCAACAGCTATTCCGCGGCGTCGTTGACCGACATGGAAACCGAAACCTCACGGTGACGGGCCGTGATAACCGCCGATGGGGATATCCATGATGGGACTTACGAAGATGCGGTTGTTGAATGTGGCGGTTCTGGGGACCGTGCTGGTGAGTGTGTGTCTGCGGCCCGCTCGGGCGACGGACGGGTCGTATGCCGTCGTCATCCACCAAGAGACGTTCGCGGACCCGAACTGGAGGCCGGTCGCCGAGACGCTGCTGAGCAGGCACAATGGCAAGATCGTGACCTGGGACGATGACATTGCGAAAGTCCTGGCCGGCCTCCGGGCGATTTTCCCCCGGTACGCGTGTTTCATCTGCACGCCGGAACAAGCCACACGTGAGTTTGTCCGCGACGTACATCGTCTGACCCGTCGGCTCGACGACGATCCGTATACCGATGTTATCTGGGGGATCCTCACCGGTTACGATGCCGGCAACGCCCTGCAAGTCGCCCGCAGCCCTTGAAAGGTCAATCATGAAAGACCGCAGGTCATACACTCCAATCAGGCCGTCATACGTGGCAATATGCCTGCTCGCCGTCACGGTCGCGCTGAGCGGCTGTTCCGGCCTGTCAAGGAAGCCCGTCTGGGAGCCCGTCGGCCCGGATGTGGAGGAACTGGCGGTGTTCGATGAGACCATGCAGGAATTCATGGTCGAACACAAGGTCCCCTGCGCCGCCCTGGCTGTCACATTCCGCGGACGGCTCGTTTTGGCCCGTGGCTATAACTGGTCGTCGATTACCCGCCAGCCGGTCGGCCCCGGGAGTCTCTTCCGCATTGCCAGCCTGTCCAAGTCGATCACCGCCGCGGCCGTCCTGCGCCTCGTCGAGCAGGGCCGACTCGGACTCGATGAGGCCATCGTCGATATCCTCGATATGTCGCCGCCGGCAGGGCAACAGGGCGACCCAAGACTCGGCAGCGTCACCGTCCGTCACCTCCTCCAGCACCTCAGCGGATGGGACCGCGACAAGACCTTTGACCCAATGTTTATTGACGAACGGATCGCCCGCGAACTGGATGTGAATCGGCCCATCACCACCGCACACATCATCCAATTCATGAACGGCCGGCCTCTTCAATATGATCCCGGCATGACCAAGGCCTACAGCAACTACGGCTACTGCCTGCTCGGCCGCGTCATCGAGAAGCGAACCGGCGTGTCATACGCCGATTACGTCACGACGGAACTGCTTGCGCCCCTAGGTATCACCAGAATGCGTCTCGGCCGCTCTAGCATTGAGGACCGCGCCCCTGATGAAGTTGAATATGAGACCGACTCCGGCTCCGCCTACGGTCGCTTCAATGTCGAGAACATGGATGCGCACGGCGGTTGGATCGCTTCGGCCGTGGATCTCGCCCGCTTTGCCGCCGCCTTTGACGACTCCAACAACTGCCCCATTCTCTCCGCGGAGTCCATCGAGACCATGTTCGCTCTGCCCGCCAACATCGACCCCAACATCTACAAACCCGGCGACGCTTACTATGCGTGTGGCTGGAACGTCCGCGATTACGGCTCAGGCAGGCGAAATACCTGGCACACGGGGTCGCTGCCGGGCACCTATACCTTTATGGCCCGCTGGGCAGGGGGCGTCAACTGCGTCGTACTCTTCAACAAACGCGGCCCTGGATTCGCCGAAATCGACAGGAGACTTGGAAAAGCAGCCCAGGCCGTCAGGAATTGGCCTTCGGGCGACCTGTTCCATGTCCTTGTTCCACCCGCCGGCCGGTCCAATACGCCGCCCGATTCGCCCCAGCAGCATTATCGGTCACCCTGAAGTTAGAAATCCCAGCCCGGGTGTGTATCAGATTATCCGGTCAAGGGCGTCGAGGCAGAGTTGGGACCAGGTTTCCATCGTGGGGCGCAGTTGCTGGATTTCCGCAAGGTCGTGGAAGGCCATTTGGGTGATCATCTGTTCGCGGCGGGCGACGGCGTCGGAATCGACCGTCCAGAGGTGGACGACGCCGATGTGGACGCGGCCGACCTCGTTGGAATCGTCGTTGAGGAGGGCGACAATGCGTTCGGTGTGTGTTGCGTCAATCTGGATTTCCTCGGCAACCTCACGCTCGACGGCGCTGCGGTAAAGCTCGCGGTAGTCGGCGTCGAAAAGGGGCACCTCGTTGTCGATGGGGTTGATGTGGCCGCCGATGCCGATGGATCGGTTGCCGACGAGGCGGGTCTCGCCGGCGCGTTTGCCGCGGACGTAGCTGAGGACGCGGCCGGCGTGGGTGATGATGACGTAGGGGATAAGCTGCTTGTGGGTGGGGTCGGTCTCGGCCTGCGGCCGGGGCATGAAGGTCAGGGCGCCGGGGGCGAAGATGCGGTCGAGGTAGGGTGCGACATCGAACTGGAGGCCGTGGAACATGCCTGCTTCTTCGATGATTTGCCTTTTGATGACGAGGACCTGTTCGTCTTTGGCCATGCGATTACCCCTTTTGGCGCCTCGTTTCCCGAGGCGAATGATCAACCACTGTCGTGTTGAGGTGATACCACGCATGAAGCGGAAGGTTCTTCTCATACAAGGGCAGATGTTTTGCTTCGCTCAGCATGACAAGAGCCGTACTCAAGCCGTAGGCATCATATTGCGGAACGCCGCCCTGGGCATTTGCCGCGGGTTTGTCGAGAATATAGTGGATGAGGAGCGTAGGGTCAAGACAGTGCGCTCAGACATGCATGGTGCGACCATCCCTTCGCCTTTGGCGAAGGGATGCCACCCGGGGGTTTCTAGGGACGAAGAACGAAGGGTGAGGGGGCCCCTCACCCTGGGCGAAAGGCCGCCACCACGCTAGTGTGACCCGTTCAGGGGTAGTGCGGCGTGGGGATTGAAAATCGGTGGCGGGGCGGTAGAATGCCGGCGGTGTGTCGTGGGGTGCTATACGGTCTGTTTGTCAGGGTTGGAATGGTCTATGCGTACGATGGTTGTAACGACGGTGTTGTTGTGCTGTAGTAATGTGTTCATGACATTTGCGTGGTATGGGCATTTGAAGAATCTGGCGCATCGGCCGTGGATTCTGGCGGCGGTGGTAAGCTGGGGAATCGCGCTGTTCGAGTATCTGATTCAGGTGCCGGCCAACCGCATCGGGCACCAGGTTATGAACGTAGGGCAGCTAAAGATACTGCAGGAGGTGGTCACACTGTCGATATTCCTGCCGTTTTCCGTTTTTTACCTGAAGGAGAAGATACGATTGGATTACCTGTGGGCGGGGCTGTGCATCCTGGGGGCGGTGTTCTTCATGTTCCGGGGCAAGCTGTCATGCGGGCACTGACGGCCGCACGCATCGGGCGATGGGGTATCTGTGGTCCGCAGCACCCAACGGCCTGCCCATGCCATCATGCCGTGCAGTCAGTATCTGTGGTCCTGAACAGCCTGTACCCAATATTGTGCCAGATAGGTGGTCCGGTTGTCAAGAGAATTCGGGGGATCGGATGGGATACCGCCGGAGAAACGCCAGAAATGCACCGGATCGGCCTCAATTCCAGTACTTCAGGCAGCGTGCTGCGTCGGCAAAATCCACGCGGCCGTCGCGGTTGAAGTCCGCTTCGGAGCCGCTTTCCTCCAGCCAGAACTGGAGGAACAGCGCCAGATCAGTCCAGTTGACCCGGTTGTCACCGCTAAAATCGCAGTCGTTGCGCCCGAGCCGGCGGTCGCCGAAAACATTTGTGTTTCGCGGGTTGACGTGCCGCATTGGCCAATCACTGTTCTCGTAGTACGCGGGCGTGGGCAGATCCCAGACGTACACGGTCCCCGTCATGGTTGCGGCTATCAGCTCAAACCGGCCGTCGCCATCGACGTCGGCCACGCTGACGCCCGATGTTGATAAGAAGCTCATCTTCTTGGGGAATCCGGGTATAGGGCGGGCATCCGCGGCATAGGCATGCACCGAGCCGTCAAATGTCGTGAAACACACATCCTGGAGGCCGTCGTTGTCCACATCGACGACGGCCGCGGGGCCCTTGGGCCACTGTGACAGGTCGATGGGCCAGCCCGGCAAGGACAGGCCGTTGAGCCGCACGGCATGCATCCGGTATAGACCCACAATCGGCCGGTAGTTCGCCCCGACGATGAGTTCCGGTTCGCCATCGCCTGTGATGTCGCCCAGGCAATAGGCGAAGATCTGCGTGTCGCGATTGCCAATGCGAATGGGAAAGCCCGTGAAGGCGGCGCCGTTGTGGTGATAGGCGTGTATGTAGCTCTGAGTCCCCGTCGTGCCGACCAGCACCTCGAGGTCGCCGTCGCGGTCGAGGTCGGCAAGAAAGGGCGGCGCGGAGATCGCCTCGTTGTAGAGACCGCGGAGGGTCATGGGATAGCCGGTCTTCTCAATGCCCTGGGCGTCGAACACATGGAGCCGGACACTGGTATAGCCAAGCTGAGAGATGGCGACGAGTTCCTTGCGTCCATCGCCGTCGATATCGCCGAAAGACAATGCGTACATGTTTTCAGTGCTGTCCGGAAGGTCGCGCGTGAAAAGGCGCCGGCCGGTGTGGTCGAAGGCTGACAGCCGGTAGTAGTTGGATGTGTTGCCTTTGGTGTGGGCCGCCACGGCCTCCAGAGTGCCATCTCCATCCAAATCGGCCAAGATGAACGGCAGTTCATGGGCATTTGAGGGCGTCTCGATGGCCTGTTGAGGAAAACCGGTCAGGCGCGAGCCGTCGAGATTCCTGCCGTTGAAGCACCAGACGGTCGAGGGGCTGCCGAAGTAGTCCGGCCAGTAGTCGCGCAGGGTCCAGAGGATTTCGGTCCGGCCGTCGTTGTCGATATCCGCCACGGCCGGGCCGGGATAGGGGCCATTGCTGGCGAAGGCGGGTTTGTCGAGTTGTACGGTTGGCCAGCCGGGCAGGATAGTGCCGTCGCCTCGCAGACCGAACGTATGGCCGATGCTCCCCAGGAATATTTCGTCGGCGCCGTCGCCATCGGCGTCGGCCGGTGTAGCGTTGAACGATGCTCCGAGGATGAAGCCGCCGAAGCGAAAGGCGTTTCCTCCGAGCCGGACGGGCCAGCCGCTGTGCAGGTCGGGTTCGGCCCATAGGACGGTATGTTCGACGGCTGTCCTTTCGCCGGCCGCTACGGTCAGGCGAACATGGTATGGGCCCTGCCTGCCGGATAAATCCAACGAACCCAGGACGCCGTCTGCAATTGCGTCGCCCTGGCCGATGGACACCCACGTATCCGGGTAGTACCCATGCCCAACCTCCAGCACGTAGGCATCGCCCTGGGCGATTCCCACGAAATCGAGGGTGCGATCCGTGGCGAACGGTTCGGTATCGTCGGCCGGCTGCGTAATGGCGGCATTGACATCGGAGGTGTACTGCACCACATCGAGCGACGCTTGGGCGTTTATTATGCCCTCGCCTATGTAGGCGCCGGCGGAGTCGGCCGGTGAGGCGGAGGCTGCCAGGATGCGGCGGACGGCCGTCTCGGACAACGAGGGGTGCAGTTCCATGAGCAGCGCCGCGATACCCGACACGAAAGGACAGGCCATCGAGGTCCCGTCGGCGCGATAGTAGCGGGCATTGGGGTCCGCCGTGGGGACGAGGCGCTTGCCGTCGCCATACATGTCGGTTCCAGCGGCCCGCAGAGAGAGCACGTCAACGCCCGGCGCGCTGAAATCGACCACGGACCCGACGTTGGAGAACGATGCCCGCTTGAGGTCGGGTTCCAGGGCCGCCACGGTCAGGACGCCGGGGATGTTCGCGGGCGACCACAGGGCCGCGTTCAGGCTGTCGTTACCGGCCGCAACGACCACGACCCGGTTGAGGCTGCGTGCGCGGTCTATGGCGGTTCGAATCAGGTTGCTCTGTCCGCCGCCGCCCCAGGACAGGCTGAGGATGTGGGCCCCGTTGTTGACCGCATAGTTGATGCCGGCGGCCAGTTGAGTGGCCGTGCCCGTACCCTGGCTGTCCAGCGACTTGACGGCCATGACCCTGGCACGCGGCGCGACGCCGGCGATCCCCTTGCCGTTGTCGGCGACGGCCGCAATGATACCGGCGCAGTGGCTGCCATGGCCGTGATCGTCGATGGGGTTGTTGTTGCCGCCGACGAAGTTCCAGCCTCGGATGTCGTCCACAAAGCCGTTGCCGTCGTCGTCTTTGCCGTTGAAGTCATTGGCGTCGACGAGGCCATTGCCGTTGAGGTCTTCGCCGGGATTGACCCAGATATTGTACTGTTCGTTGGGGTCCAGCCGACCGTTGACGTTGGAGTCGCGATAGAGGTCTTCGTGGTTGTAGTCGACGCCGGTATCGATGACCGCCACCACAATGCCTTCGCCCTGTGTCCGGTCCCAGGCGTCCTGGGTATTGACGGCGTGGAGGCCCCACAGGTCGCCGTAGGCCTGGCCCCAGGCGCCCGAGGAGGCATAGTAGGTGTCGTCCGGGACCCTCTGACAGCGGTAATAGTAATCAGGCTCGGCCCACTCGACGGCCGGGTCGGCCTCCAATTGCTCGCAGACCTGGGGGATGTCGGCTCCGGACAGGAGGTATCCCACGTAGATGTCGTTGCCCGCACTGTGCGGTTGGCCCACCAGAATGCGAGAGGTCCGCTTTAGTCTGTGTCTTGAGGCAAGCTGCTGCACGGTCGCGGAGGTTGGCTCCGCCAGGGTCCTGGCTGCACCGTGAGGGCGAGAAAGCATGAAGACGACACGGTCGGGGGCGTAAAGGGGCACATCCGACAACGTGGTCACTTCACATTCCGTTGGGACAACACTGGCGGCACAAACAACGCTCCAAAGAGCAGCGGATAAGGCAATGGCCGGTGATGGTATGGCCTGGCTTCGAGTCCAGTGCATATCGCCTCGTGTGAAACGAACTGTGGCGGGGCTACTGTATAATACCGTGTGGCGGCGTCTGTGTCAAGGAGGGACTTCCACCGGCCAGGAGGCTGCCGAGGTTGTTTGTTGCTCAGGGCCCACCCTGAGGGTAGAATACCGCCGATTTGGCAGCATGTTCTATCAACCCCGAAGGAGACTGGTCTGATGGGTCAGCAAGTGAGTATCATGCCGTGTCTGGACATGCAGAACGGCCGCGTTGTCAAGGGCGTCCACTTCGTCGATATCAAAGACGCCGGGGACCCGGTGGCGTGCGCCAAGGCGTACTGCGAGGCAGGGGCCGATGAGCTGGCGCTGCTGGATATCACGGCGACGGTCGAGAACCGGCCGACCATGCTGGACGTGGTGCGGCGGACGGCCGAGGCGGTAACGGTGCCGTTTACGGTCGGCGGTGGTATACGCGATGTCGCTTCGGCGGCCGAGGTGATTGAGGCCGGCGCCGACAAGGTGTCCGTCAGCAGCGCCGCCTTCCGCAAGCCCCAGGTGATTGCGGAGATGGTCAAGACGCTGGGACGTGAACGGGTGACTGTCGCCATTGACGTGGACGTGAACAAGTCGTTGCCGTCGGGTTACGAGGTGTACGTCGATGGGGGGCGGACGGCAACGGGGGCCGATGCCATCGAGTGGGCCAGGCGTGTGGATGGTTTTGGCGTCCCGGTGATCCTGCCGACCAGCAAGGCGGGCGACGGGGCAAGGACGGGGTATGACCTTCCCGTTATCCGGGCAATGGCCCAGGCGTGCTCGGCGGCCATTGTGGCATCGGGCGGGGCCGGCAAGCTGGAGCACTTCTTAGAGGCGGTGGAGGCGGGGGCAACGATCCTTCTGGCCGCATCCGTGTTCCATTTTCACATCATCGACATCGGCGAACTGAAGGCCTATCTGCGGGGCAAGGGCATCAACGTGCGATAGCGGAACCGCATTTCGACAGAAACCATCCGGCATGTACTTTCGGACATGTAAGCCTGCAACGGGTCAGGAAAGCCCGCAGGACACCGAATGTGGGGTAGCACCCACCCAAAACCGGAGACCGCATCTACGGCCGGGAGAAACTCACAGACGTCCTGTTAAAACAGGGAGGAATTATGCGGTGGTGAGTGTGAAGCCGGGCAAGAAGAAATGCGGGTTTCTGAGGCGACAGGGGGATTCCAAGTGATGAACCGCTGTGTTCTCGGACCATAAGATGCTCGATGGCGGCGATTTGGAACGAATCCATGCTATAGTCAGGCGACAGCCCGGTTGGTGTTTATTGCTGATCCGGCGCGGCTTGGGGGCGGGGCAGCGCTGGGGCGGCCGGGCGAAGACCGTGTACCCGCAAGGACGAAAGGAGATGGGCATGGATCGGAGAAGGATGTCTTACAGGAAGGATGTGCGAACGCTGTGTGCGGTCGCTGTGGCGGCGGTGATCCTGATCGGGGTGGCCGGGTGTGGCGAACGCATGGCTCAACTGGAGGCCAACCAGATGCGGCTCCAGGAACTCGTCGAGGCCAATGCCAGGCAGATCACCGAAGTGGTGGCGTCCGCGGAGCGCAACCAGGAGCAGTTACAGGCGGCGATTCTGAACCTGCGGGATACGACAGAGCAGCTTTCCACGGAAATGCGGCAGGTGGCCCAGGCGCACACGAATCTGCAGGATACGGTGGCGGCTCAGAATAGCGAGGTGCTTGGCCGGGTCGCCACAGTGGAGGATGGACACCAGCGGCTGACCGCCCGAGTAACGCAGAGCGAGTCGGCCAACCGCCAACTGGCGGCGGACCTGGCGGCGATGCAGGACCATCAGACGAAATTGGGAGCGCTTGTTGAATCCAATCAGAAGAGCCTCGTGGCTCGGTTGGCGGCGATGGACTCCAGCCGGATGGAATTGCGGGCCGAGTTGGGTGATGTGCGGGCCATGACGGAGAAGCTGACTGCCGAGGTGGCGGTCGTAGCGGACACGCAGGCGACATTCGAGGCGGGAATACGGGACCAGATGACCGGTCAGGCGGCGGCAGTGGCGACGATTCGGGAGGATCAGCACGTGCAAACGCAGGCGCTTGCGGGTCGCGTGGAGCAATTGGCGGCAACGGCCGGTGCGGCGCGGGATGCCGTGGCCCGACTGGAGCAGGCCATCGCGGCCGACAATGAGCAACTGGCGCAGCTCGTCCAGTCGATTGAACAGACGCGGGCACAGATTGCGGCAATAGCGGACGGCCAGAAGGCGAACCCCGGAGTAACGGCGGCGATGCTGGAGCAACAGCAGACGGACATGCAGGTCCGCGTGCAGCAGTTGCAGGCCGGTATGGAAGCGACGGTCCGGCAGGTGCGGGAGGAAATGGAGCGTTTGCAGCAAGAGATGGCCCATGCGCGCGAGGCGAACCGGCCACAGTGATGTCCGCGGGGCTTGGCAAGGGCCCACGAACAGCGACGGCTGAGCGCCATTGAACGAGTTACTCAGACAGGCCGCATCCGGCGGGTCGGGTGTGGTCTGCTGCTGCGCGGGGATTTCGATTGTTTTTTCCCTTCGCCGGGGGTATGTTTACGCCTTTGGTTCGGTTCGACGACAAAGGCATGGCAGGCCGTCGGAAGGGCCGGCCGACGAGGCGATATGATACAGAGCATTTAAGCAGGAGAAGGTCCATGTCAGGGCATTCGGATTCGGCCATGGGGCAGTTCGGCAGTCATGCGTTCAACATTGCGACGATGCGAGAGCGCCTTCCGAAAGGCGTCTTCCAGTCGTTGAAGAAGACGCTGGAGGGGGCCCAGCCCCTGGATCCGGCCACGGCGGACGTGATCGCCAATGCGATGAAGGACTGGGCGATCGCCAAGGGGGCGACGCACTATTGCCACTGGTTCCAGCCGATGACGGGGCTGACGGCCGAGAAACACGACTCGTTCATCGCGCCGACGCCCGAGGGCAAGACGATCATGGAGTTCAGCGGCAAGGAACTGATCCGGGGCGAGCCGGATGCGTCATCGTTCCCATCCGGGGGGCTCCGCGCCACCTTCGAGGCGAGGGGGTACACGGCGTGGGACTGCACGAGTCCCGTGTTCATCAAGGAGGACGGCAAGAACATCACCCTGTATATCCCGTGCGCGTTCTGCTCGTACACGGGCAGCGCGCTGGACAAGAAGACGCCGTTGCTGCGTTCGATGGACGCGCTGAACCGGCAGGCGATGCGGGTATTGCGGGCGCTGGGCAACACGACGTCGCGATCGGTGACATCGACCTGCGGGCCGGAGCAGGAGTATTTTCTGGTGGACCGGTCGTTCTACGAGGAACGGCTGGACCTGCTCCTGACGGGTCGGACGCTGTTCGGAGCCAGGCCGCCTCGCGGACAGGAGCTGTCGGACCATTATTTCGGTGCGCTGCATGAGCGTGTGGCCAGTTTCATGAGCGAGGTCAACAGTGAATTGTGGAAGCTCGGCGTCGCGGCGAAGACGCAGCATAACGAGGTCTCGCCGGGTCAGTACGAATTAGCGCCGGTCTTCTCGACGGTCAACGTCGCGACAGACCACAATCAGTTGACGATGGAAACGCTGCGGAAGGTGGCGCTGCGGCATGGTTTCGTGTGCCTGCTGCACGAGAAGCCGTTTGCTGGCGTCAACGGCTCGGGTAAGCACAACAACTGGTCCCTGGTGACGGACGATGGGGTCAATCTGCTCGATCCGGGTGAGACGCCGCACGACAACATGGTGTTCATGATGATGGTCTGCGCGGTGGTGCATGCGGTCGATACATACGCGGCCCTGCTGCGGGCGAGCGCGGCGAATTCGGGCAACGATCACCGGTTGGGGGCCCATGAGGCGCCGCCGGCGATTGTGTCGATCTTCCTGGGCGAGCAGTTGACGGACATCTTCGAGCAGTTGGCCAGGGGCGGGGCGAAGAAGAGTACGAAGGCCGGAGAATTGAAACTGGGCGTCTCGACGTTGCCGCGATTGCCGAAAGACACCACCGACCGCAACCGCACCAGTCCGTTCGCCTTCACCGGCAACAAGTTCGAGTTTCGCATGGTGGGCTCGTCACAGTCGGTGTCGGGACCCAATTTCGTGCTCAATACCATCGTGGCCGAGTCGCTATCTCTGTTCGCCGATGAACTAGAGGGGGCGACGGACGTCGTCGCGGCCGTCCAGAAGATTCTCACGCGGGTGGCGGCCGAGAATGCGAGGGTGATCTACAACGGCGACAACTACACGGAGCAGTGGCTGGCGGAAGCCGAGCGGCGCGGGTTGCCGCACATGCGGTCGACGGTCGAGGCCATGGAGTGTATTGCGTCGAAGGAGCATTCCACGTTGTTCGCCCGCCATGGCGTGCTGACGAAGCAGGAGCTGGCCGCAAGGACGGAGATTCTGCAGGAGACGTATTGTATGTTGATCCACATCGAGGCCCGGACGATGGTTTCAATGGCCAGGCGTCAGATTCTCCCGGCATGTTGCGAGTATGCGACACGGCTGGCGGATTCGGCGACGGCGATTGCGGCGGCGGGTGTGGATGCGGCGACACAGACACGGATGCTGACGAGGGTCACGCAGTTGATCTCGGTGCTGGACAGGGGGGTCGAGGCCCTGGAGGCGGCGACGGGCAAGACGGGCCAGGCCGGCAGCCTGACGCGGCAGGCACGGGCCTGTCGCGACGCCGTGGTTCCCGCGATGGGCACGGTGCGGGCGGCGGCCGATGAACTGGAGACGATTGTGGATGCCGAGTTGTGGCCTCTGCCGACGTATGCCGAGATGTTGTTTATGAAGTGATATGGATGCTTACGACGGCGGCGCCATCTTCTTCGGATGATTCGGTGGGACTGTACATTCACGTGCCTTTCTGTGAAGGCAAGTGCGCTTATTGCGGGTTCTATTCGGAGCCCATCGGTGGGTACGACGTGGATCGAGTGGTTTCGGCTATTGTCGCCGAGCTGGGATGGTACAGGGGCACAGTCGTGCGGACGGTCTACGTGGGCGGGGGCAGCCCGACATGTCTGGGGGCCGAGCGACTGGGGCGGCTGCTGAATGCGGTGGCGGTTCCAGGGTCAGTGCCTGGGGAGTGGACTGTCGAGTGCAATCCGGGGCAGGTCGATACAGCAATGTTGACCATGCTGCGGCAGCAGGGCGTGAATCGGCTGTCGTTCGGCGTGCAGTCTTTCGCGGCCGATGAACTGGCGGTGTTGGGGCGGCGGCACGGCATCGAGCAGACGGCGCGAGCCGTTCGCCTGGCGCAGGAAACCGGGTTCAAGAACATCGGCGTGGACCTTATCTATGCCATCCCGGGCTCGACAGAGAGGTCGTGGGAGACGTCGTTACGGGTCGCGGTGGGCCTTGGTGTGCAGCATATTTCGGCGTATGCGCTGAGCATCGAAGCTGGAACGCCGCTCCATGAGGCGGTCTCAGCGGGGAAGGTCGAGCCGATGGATGAGGAGGCGGACAGGGCCATGTATGAACTGGCGATTGACTACCTGGCCTCGGTGGGGTTTGAGCAATACGAAATATCGAACTTCGCGCGGCCCGGATACGCCTGTGAGCACAATCTGGGCTACTGGGAGAATCGGCCGTTCATCGGGGTCGGCCCATCGGCCGCATCCCATTGGCGCCGGCAGCGGACGACGAACGTGGCGGACATTGGGCGTTACGTTGAGGCCATCGAGGCCGGCGCCGACATCTGCGCCGAGCGTGAACCGATTGAGGCACGGCAGCGTATCTGTGAGACGGCGGTTCTGGGTCTGCGGATGCGGCGGGGGATTGATCGAGCGGCGTTCTCGACCCGCACGGGGGCGGATTTCGGCGAGGTCTTCGGGGCTACGGCCGAGCGGCACCGACGGGCGGGGCTGATGGAGGTGGATGCGGCCGGCGTGCGGCTATCCAGACAGGCGTTGCCCGTGGCCGATTCGATATTGTGCGATTTCGCGGCATTGTGAGGTTGGCGGCTTGGATACACAGTACATACGTAATTTCAGTATTATCGCCCATATCGACCACGGCAAGAGCACGCTGGCGGATCGGATGCTGGGGATCACCGGCACGGTCTCCGAACGTGATGCGCGCGAGCAATTGCTGGACAACATGGACATCGAGCGGGAGCGGGGCATCACCATCAAGGCCTCGGCCGTGACGATGCAGTACGAATACGACGGCCGCACATACATGCTGAACCTGATCGATACGCCGGGGCACGTCGATTTTCACTATGAGGTGTCGCGGGCCCTGGCGGCCTGCGAGGGGGCGCTGCTGGTGGTCGACGCCAGCCAGGGGGTGGAGGCGCAGACCGTGGCCAATGCCTATCTGGCGGTCGAGACGGGGGTGGAGTTGATGGGGGTGATCAACAAGGTGGACCTGCAGGGGGCCCAGCCGGACGTGGTGGCCGAGGAGATCGAGCACGTGCTGGGGATTCGGGCGAAGGAGTGTTTTCGGATCAGCGCCAAGACGGGGCTGGGCTGCCGGGAGTTGCTCGATGCGGTGTGCGAACTGCTGCCGCCGCCGAAGATCGACCCGGATGAGCACGTCAAGGCGCTGGTGTTCGACAGCCATTGCGATGAGTATCGCGGGGTGGTCTGCTATGTACGGGTGTTCTCGGGGACGCTGCGGGTCAAGCAGAAGATGCGGCTCATGCGGGCCGGGCGCAGCTATCTGGTGACGGAACTGGGCAAATTCACGCCGGAGATGACGCCGGTGCAGGAGCTGGGCGCGGGCGAGGTGGGGTACGTCATTGCGAACATACGCAATCTCGCGGATGTGACTATTGGGGACACCATCACGGATGAGGCGCATCCGGCCCCGAAGGCGCTCAGAGGCTATCAGCCGCCGATTCAGATGGTGTTCTCGGATTTCTATCCGGGGGCCGATACGGATTACCCAAAGCTGCGGATGGCCTTTGAGAAGCTGGCGCTCAATGATGCGAGTTTTTCATTCATTCCGCAGAATTCGCCCGCGCTGGGATTCGGCTTTCGGTGCGGGTTCCTGGGGTTGCTGCACATGGAGATCATCCAGGAGCGGCTCGAACGCGAGAACGACATCGACGTGGTGCAGACGGCCCCGACGGTCAGCTATGAGGTGCTGACGACCGACGGCAAGACGCGGCGGATCGACTCGCCCAGCGAATTGCCGGACCGCACGCATATCGAGGAGCTGCGCGAGCCGTTTGTCCGGCTGGAGATCATCACGAGCTCCGAGTCCATCGGCGGCATCATGAAGCTGGCCGAGTCGCGCCGCTGCAAGCTGATCAAGACGGACTATCTGAGTCCGACGCGGGTGATGATGGAGTATCGGGCGCCGCTGGCCGAGATCGTGTACGATTTCTACGACAAGATCAAGGGGGTCAGCCGCGGGTATGCGACGATGGATTACGAATTCATCGGGTTTGAGGCGGGCAATCTGGTGAAGATCGACATTCTGGTCAATCAGGTGCCGGTCGATGCCCTCTCGCTGATCGTACACCGCGACAACGCCGAGCAGCGGGGCCGCAAACTCATCGTTAAACTGCGAAAGAACATCCCCCGCCAGCAGTTCGAGGTGCCGCTGCAGGTGGCCATCGGCGGCAAGATCATTGCCCGCGAGACCGTCAAGGCCTACCGCAAGGACGTCACGGCCAAGCTCTACGGCGGCGATGTCACGCGCAAGATGAAGGTCCTCAAGAAACAGAAAGAGGGCAAGCGCCGCATGAAGAGCGTCGGCATGGTCCAGATTCCGCAGGAGGCGTTTATGAGCATCCTGGATACGAGCGAGTAGATGGATACCCGATGCTTGATGCTCAACGCGGGTGATGGGTAAGTCCCGGCCTGACGCTGCCGCTTTCGGCGTGACCGTAAACCCGAAGCCGGAAACCCCAAGCCACAGATCAAAACTGAAAACCTGCGCATCCCCACTGCGACGGCCGCGGTACAGGACGATCCATTGA
>Ga0209614_1001308_pt1 | contig 19043 bp, 14 predicted proteins | sample BlaSprsedimmetaG_FD_185484 | JGI IMG/M metagenome (GOLD analysis project Ga0209614, IMG submission 185484) | Hot spring sediment bacterial and archeal communities from California, USA to study Microbial Dark Matter (Phase II) - Blank Spring... ... | reverse complement strand
CCATTTCAAAGCCCAGCCCCTTGACCCGCCCGGCAATGTCCTCCAGGGTTATAGTCGCCGGATTCCAGGCCAGGTCCATGGTCTCCGTGGCCAGGTTCACCGACACCTCGGCCACCCCGTCCAGCCCGCCCACAACCTTTTCGATGCGGGCGGAGCAGGCCGCGCAGTGCATGCCCTTGATGGCGAATTGCTGGTTTTTCAATGGATTTGCCATTGAGCTTTTTAGGCTGTAGGTTGTTAGCCTGTTAGGTTATTTTTTCCCTCTCCAGGGGGAGGGGGGCCGAAGGTCGGGTGAGGGGCTGTTCATTCAGGCAAGCCGCCAGGCTTCAAGCTCCAAGTTTCGTAGGTTGGGCTGAGTCAGCGAAGCCCAACGTAACCGATCGGAATTGTTGGGGTTCGCGTTGCTCACCACCAACCTACGGTCCTGCCTGGAGCTTTCAGCTCATGGAATTGCCTCTTAGCCAACAGCGAAGCTGCAAACTCAAAACCTCGCACCTCGTACCTCGTACCTCGCACCTCGTACCTCGCACCTCGTACCGTTCGCGCCAGCGAACAAGTCAGGCTTCTGTCTTCTGAAATGCCCACGGCTTTGTGTCGGGGTTCGCAATCTCACCCCGACCTACGGATTTTTCCCTGCACAGCCGGCCGCGCAAACATGTTCTTCCCCTCATTCGGCCCCGCAGCGCGGGGTGGGGCGCTGACAACTGCCAACTGCCGGCTGCAAACTCCCGGCGCAGCCGGGAAAAGCAGCCGTGCTCAAAATAAATAAGGCCGCCGGAGCCCTTTGGCAAGGACTCCGGCGGCCTTTGAGGAGGGCAGGGTCGGAATTAAATAATACGGCCCATCAGCGATTATACTCCTTCCAGCGGGACGGTCCGGTCTTGTAGTTCTTGATCGGCAGGTTATCCTGCTGGATTTCGATGATTTCACCGGTGCTGGTCTGGACAAAGGCCTTGGGGCCGCCCGATCCGCTTCCCGATCCGACGTGGAGGTTGGGGGTGGTGGCCAGGCCGCGACCGAGTTCCAGTCTGTCCACAATATTGCCGGAATCATCAATGCCGCGTGTATCAAAAATATTCTCGTGCCAGGCCGTGCCGGTAAGGTAATATACACCGTACAGGTTGGCGAGACCCTCGGCCATGCACAAATCCTCGAATGGCTGATAGGTGGTAAAGGTTACCAGACCGCCTAACAGCGTTGCCTGGCCGACATTCCTCTCCCGGTCATCGTGGAACAACTTGTACCAGCCGTCCACGCAGTTGATCCCATCGCAATCGCAGACATCGTCGTCGCAATAGTCAATGCCGGAGATATACTGTTCCAGGGCTTTCAGGCAGGGGGCAGGCTCGTTCTCCGTATCGTCGGGATTGGGAACCGGGCAGGGATTGTTCACCAGATAGTCAGGCAGGCAGCTTGTCCCGCCGTCGCGGCAGGTCAGGACGCCTGATCCGACAAAACTGTTTTCGAGCAGGCCGACCTCGATCTGGTCCACGCGCCACAGTCCCCTTGTACCATCTCCCTCATCTCGAGCGGGATGAGCCGGAAGTACGACTTCTTCCCAGGTAAAATACCGTTTGTTGTCAACTTTTTTGATCGGTTCCTTGATGCCGTAATAGGCCTGCTGGGTGCGGTCCGTCTTGTCGTCGGCATCGAAGAAACGACCTGTACCGAAGTAGATCCAGAAGTTTTTGTAGTTATCCGTGCCGACTGAGGCAGCGGCGGTAATGGGCTGATTTTCTCCCCTCAGGTCGATCAGAGGTTTGATCTTCCACTCATAAGGAGGCCTGACAGGCTCATCACCACTATCCTGAATTCCAACACCTAACGGAGAGCCGTCGTCTCCGATTATTTTAGTGACCAGTCGATACATTAGGCCGCCCCAGCCTAGGGCAAAATCTCCCTGGACTGTGCCGAAGTAGGCCGCATCCGCCTTGTACTCCCGGTAGTTGGGGTTGATGTCAAAGTCGACCGTGATCATATCCGAGACAAATCCGTTGTCCGAACGGAGCTCGGGGCTTACACCGCCATCGTACAGAACAAAGGTACCGGCCTCGGGTGAGGTGGACTGGTCCGGTTTGGCTGCCGGGATCCGCAATGGGCTTTTGGGAGACAATGTTTTCTCAACAAGCCAATCGAGCGGCAGGACGCTCACTTTGGCCGGACTGTCGCTTAACCCTTTAATTGCATTGTTGGCATCAACATTTTCAAAGTTTTCGTGAGGGCCGCTTCCGAAGAGCAGGTACCATTTGTTGACATCTATATTGCTGTCCTTCATGATGATCATGGTGGGAATGACCGTGGAATAGCCGAGGTCAACGGTTTCCGAGTCGGCTTCCCTGGTCAGCTCTCCCAACAGGACCGGTGGTTCCTCAGGGTTCGTGATGTCGAGGATGAAGTACGAGGAAATAAATTCACGTTTGTCCTCGATATTATTATCCGTGGTCAGTTCGGAAGCCCTGACGGTTGCACCGCCAAAGCGCATGCCTCCGACCAGTATGGTGCCCCACCCGTTGGGATGGATACAGTCTTCATTGGTGAGATCCAAGTTCCCGTCATCCCGGCATTCGGGCTCTTCCTCGAAAATCTGTACGTCAAAAATTCTCGGCCGCTGGTCTACAAAGTATTTATGCCTATAGTCCCGAGCAGTAAGACACTTGAGATGGGGAGTCAGATTGTAGGGCAGATAGGCCCACATTTCGGTCCCTAAGGCCGGACCATTGTCATTATAAGCGCGGTTCGCATAATCGAAGCCAAGGTAGAATTTGTTGTCGGTTTCACGATAAAAACCGGCATTGACAGCGTGCAGCAAGCCGTCGTTAGCGCCGAAGTAGACCATGTGCCGCCGATTCTTCCATCTATTCAGGAATTGAGCATAGCTGAAGTCGTTGTAAATCAGGTGGTATCCTTCTGCCGGTGCTGCCACCGTCATGGGTGTTGAATGAATGATATCTCCGAGGCGCCAAATCATGTCGGTTGCGCTGCCGTTCGCTTCCGGAATCCGCCTGCTGCGCAGGGTGCCATCCGGCGAGTCTTTGCCTCGAATCCAGGAAACAAGTATATCGAGCTCAGTGCTGTCTTCCAGACCGAAATCGTTGATCACCGGGTTGCGCCCGTCGGAAACAGTAAGACCATTTAAGGCGGATGTTTCCAGGTCGATAATTTCATCATCATCTACTATTCCGTCGTTATTGAGGTCATTCCAGGTAAAGATGTATCGTTTAAGTTCATCGGCGGAAAGGTAGGACGTTCTGTTGGTGAGTATGTCGTCATCTTGAGGAATACCGTCGCTGTCAAGCGAGGATATTCCGGACAACCACTCATTGGCTGACCAGAGGTAATTCACGTCCTCCAGTTCAACAATTTCTGTGCAATCACCTATTTTAACATTCGAGGCCCCCCTGCAGGCTTGAGAACGGGTTCCGTTAAAGAAAATGATTACTCTCTTGTCAACGCCGGTTGTTCCGCCATTGCCATCGTCTTCGAGTGGTTCAAGCATTCGGTTTCCGTCCGAATCCTCGAACATGAAACCACGGCTGTCAAGGAAGAGACCGTGGACATCACCGACCCAGGTTACGGATGAATCAACGTGTTCGTCGTTTTGGCGAACTATTTCCGGCCAGAAAATAGCCTGGTAAATGGCGCCTTCACCGCCGCGGGCCGAGGAAATTACCGAGGCGGCTGACCCAGCGGAGGCCCTGGTGCTGAGTTTGCCGAACAGATATTCCAGTTGTTCCTCCAATTGGTCCGGGTCTTCTCCAGGATAATATTGATCGGTGCCGCCATTGATCGCAGCCCGTTCAAGGAGGATGTCAGCTCGGCATTCATTTTCCGGCCCGTTGATGAGCAGGGAACCCGTTGTCACTACATAGGTTTCGATGGGTTGTTTCACAGCATAATCGCCATAGAGGGTTACGAACTGCTCCTGAGCGTAGATGCTGTCAATGCCAGCTTCCTGGTCCATTTGCGTGTTGCCGTAAAAAGTCATGTCATCCAGGTAAGTACTGCCATAGAACCTGTCGCACTGGTTGGTGACATCAGTGTCCGGGTCACCGTTTGCAACTGCAAAATCGCGAACGATCTGGTTCCAGTCAGCGGTAGGTGCTCCATCAGTAAGAATAAGTATATTGTTTGACTGGCACCAGGCCTTGACTGGGTCAAGTTCCGACTCCACCTCAGTCACTAAGTTTTCATTGACCAGGGATGCCCATGTTACACCTGTATCGTCGCTCGGATTGGAACCCTCTGATATTCCTTGGGAAATCGCCCAGAAAACTTCATCACCATCTTTTACCAGGCTACCCAGGGTATAATATATTCCGTTTTGCCAGGAATCAACAGAGTCTCCTCCCTTGTAGAAGTCAGGGGTGTTTAATCGGGTATCTCTGGTATAGTAGCCGATGGCATTGTACATGGCCTCGGCCATGGGGGTCCAGGTGGTGGCCTTTATCGAATTGATGCTTTCCACGAGCGCATCATTGCTGTTGCCATCAGTAATGTACGCGGTGATGATGGCGCCGTCGCGATTTGTACAGCCCGCATCAGCCGGATCGCACCCATAGAAATAATCCCTGCTCGTAATGTTGGGATCGGTGGAGTTTTCAACCTCCCAGGCAGTGCCCATGGTGTTAAAAGTCATGGCTCCAATTTTGAGGCCGCCGGAAACATTGTGCAAAAGCCCCGTAGGAGGTTCATCGATATTGATCAACCCTGGCACCGTCTTGAATGGGTCACCTAACTGGGCATTTATCGCAACATCGACAAGGATGGCCGGCAGGTTGGGAAAATGGTCTTCGGCCACGGATTCGACGGGCCTTTCAGCATCTGGAACCGGAGGGTTGTATAAGGCTCCGCAGTAATCCCTTAAGGCCCATTCGACGCAGCCTTCAGAAGTTCTGGGATCAGGCAGGTTATCGTCATCGATGTTGATGTTATACCCATCAACCCAGTTGACATCGCAGTTGCCGGTATGCTGGATGACAACCGGACTCTGCATGCTGGGGTCCTGGTTGCCCTGATTGTCGACGTAAATACAGGTATTCAGACTGTCGTCCCACACATAATTGGCCGGACAGTCGTAGAAAGTACCGTCGATACACCGCTGACCTTCGGTAAGGGTTCCCGGGCACGCGTCGAAGACACAGGAGTCAGTATCCAGTCCTTCCATACACCGGCCAACATACAGGGAAGCGCAAACATGACCGCTGTCTGACATGTCGATGTCATCGGGATCCAGTCCGGTCAGGTAGACATTGGAGCAGGCATTGATCATCCTGATGATGTCACCGTTTCCGACAACAGGATAGCCCCAGCAGGTCTGGAAACCGTGGTTGAAGGCGGCATTCGAATTGGCGAAGGATTCATTCTGCTTGCCTATCTCCAGGCACTCGCCGGCCAGGTTCTGGAGTTGTCCGAATGCGGAAGCCGCAAGAGCTTCTTCACATGCTGCGTTGCCGAACTGAAAACCGTCCGTAGTGGGCGCGAAGAACTCTATTCGGGTTATATCGGCATCTAATCCGGAAAAATTCCAGGATTCAGTACATTCGTTCTCGCATTCCGTCACGCAGGTTATCTCGCAGTTTTCCTGGCAGCTATCCACGCATTCATCATCGGGAGTGCATAAGGCGGTGCAGACATTGTATTGATCGGCACAACCATCTTTGCATCTTTGCACTTGCACAGCACTGGGGGATGATTCTTCGCAGGCACTCTCGCATGTCGCCAACTCTGAAATACACCCGTTGATACAGTCCGTGGGTTGGCAGAAGAGGATGCATTGGTCGTTACAGTCGGTGATACAACTGTCGAGGTTTGCCGGGACGCAATCCGCCAAGCAACCCTCCAGGCTTGCTCCGATACCGGTGGTTTCTTCACCTTTGCTCACCCCCATGGTCAGAATCATGGGTTCCCCGGAATCGGTCTCAACCATAACCTGCCTGATCATTCTCCTGCCCAGGCAACCCCGTGATTCCATAACGAGTTTTTGATTTTCATATTTACCGCCGGTCAACACCTTTTTTTCGACATCGAATTTTGACGAGGCGAGCCAGTTGAGATAATTCCCCTTGGCGGTAAAAGAAATCAATGTATGGGAAAATCCTTGAGGCTGGATGACTTCGCAGAGATCATCATTTTTATATCGTTCCTCGGGCGGTGAATCTGCTGTATTTGCCGAGCAGGCTGCAGAACTGTCGGCCGGTTGGGGATCCATTTTCTGAAAAACCTGGGCCGAATCGTTCCATTCGTACCAGGCATCATTGTCAAAATATCCTCCATATCTGGACGGAATCCGCCGCCAGCAGTCGATATTTGTTTGGGGATTGCTGCCGGAACAAAGTGGATCCCCAGCAGCTGCAGCTTCATCGGCAGCCGCGGTAGCGTCCCGTATGGCCATGTACCATTGATATGCATAAAAAACCGTACCGTCTTCTTGGGGGAACCTCTCCAGGATCATAACTATATCGCCCTGATTGTAGTCGGTACCCGTTGTCCAATCAGCAGCGACCCAAGCACTATTGCTGCCCGGCATTTCAGCCCCAGCCGGAATATTAGCAGTTGCCCGGTACCATTTCTTTTCCCAGGATTGATCATCACTGTTCCATTCCAGAATATGAACAAAAGTATTTTCCTTATAAGCAGTTACAAGGTCCCATTCCTCTTTATGGATGGTTCCCTGGGGAATATAGCTGTCGTCGTTACAGTAGCCGGGCTCCTCAATGTCATCATATGCCATGTCATACATGCTGGCCGAATTGTCGATCAGCAGCAGTACGTTTGCCTCCACCCCTTCAGAGAGAAAAGCAGGTTCGCCTAGTCCTCTTTCGCAAACGTTTGATTCAGCCGTGCCGGCAAATCCGGTTAGTACCATCGCAAAGGCAAGACTGCTGAAAATAGCGCGTTGCATTTTCTCTTTCATGACGTTCACCTGGAAGGTATTGTTGAGCTTGATCAGCCCTGACTCAAAAAATTGAAGTAAAGAATTACAATGTTTCATCAGTGTTACTCAGACAATATACGATAACAATGAATATGCGTAGTCCCGGCCACTTCATTTGTATGACTTATACGGTTTATGGGCAATACTTCGAAAAGGAGACTGCCTCATCGGTCAGATGACGCCAGCTTAACAGAATAATTGACTCGCTGTTCCGGGGGCCAATGTATTGGGAGTAGATATCCATTATTTTGGCCACGCCCCCACCGGCAGCGCCTTTCCCTTTTCTCTCGTATCCCGCCGCCATCTGGAAGGCGCCGCCTGGGAGTATATGCGCCCGGCCGGCGATATAGAGGTAATTGGTTCCGGGGAGATCGTCAGCCGGGTCGCCGTCACCGTCAGGGTCGAGACGGGTAATAACATTGCCGTCTGAGTCGATATGGAAAATAGGAAAGGCGACGTCCGCCTCGGCGGTATTGGCGACATAAAACTTCGGGTCCGTCGTAACATCTGGAAAGAATTCATTCGTATAGAAAGCAAGATTGTTCATATTGGAATCGGGATCGCTACGGTCCTCCCGTCGGTTAAAAACCCGAATATTCCCCTCGAGATCGGCGATGCCGCCGACCGCATCAAACCCCGTGACACAGTTGAAATTCTGCTCCAGAATCTCCGTGCCGAGAATGGCCCCTGATTCGGCGGAGTAAAAGGTTTCCTTGTGCAGACGGTCATTGCCGGCGATCTGCAGTTCGATGGAGGTGTTGCGGGTGGCCGTGATGCCCAACATGGTCAGGATCAGCAGGATCAGCAGGCCTGTTATCAGGACAAAGCCGTCTTCGTTATGGAGTGTTTTCACTGATGGTCTCATGCTGTCCCCGGTTAAAAGTATCGCGCTTTTATATGTTTGAGGGTCACGGATTTGCCTGTTACGTCGTTGTTGACAATGACGTAAATTGTTTTGGTGTCCGGCATGGGCACGTCCTCCGCGACATTCCAAAGGACTGTGTAGCGGCCGTCGGGTGAAACATCTTTGTAGTCGGCCGTACCCACGGTATTCTGCTCCAGACCGAAATTTGGTATATCGTCGATGGCGTTCCCTTCATCATCATCGTCAATGCCATTGTTATTTGCATCCTGGGCTGAGCGAAGGCCGTTTCCGTTTTGATCCTCAAATTCGTCATACTCCATGCCGAATATCTGCTCCACCCTGTCCGCGGCCCAGGTGGAGGCAATGGTGATGTCGCTGGCGGCCATGTTGCCTTTGACTGCCGCGGTCTGCATGGCATTGACGGCCAGAATGCCGATGGTCAGGATGGCAAGGGCGACAATGACCTCGATCAGGGTGAACCCCGCCTCATCGGCAACCGGCAGGCAGGCTTTTCTTTTTTTCAGTTCAGGCTTCATCTCAGAATAACCCCATGTTCCGGAGATAAATGGTTTTAGCTAACATCCTTCGGCGGTAGTTCAAGTTGTTCGGATAGGCGAAGGTTGATGGGTCCCAGGTCGTGCCGACAATGTCGTTCCCATCCATGTCAGTGAACCCGGTTGAATACGTATTGTTGTCGGTGTATTTGAAATCAGGTTCATCGGCCCGGGCAAGGATGGATACCCGCACCGCGACAATGTCGTTTAAAGGGGGATTAAGGGTGTAGGTTCCGTCAGCAAGGAGGTAGCGGAATTCGATCTGGTCGATATTTTCGGCTATGGGGTCGCCGCCGCAGGCAACCACAATTGTCGGGTCGGCTAAAGGGTTAAACTCAAAATCATAACGTTCGTCGCATAAAGAAAGATCAGGTTTATCGCCATCTTCATTTATATCCGCTGAAAAACTAAAAGTATTTTGACTAGCAGTAATTATTTCATATTCACCGCTTTGAAGCGGATCATAGCCGGCCATGGGAAACTCGCGCGACATCATGTCCATGGCGGCCCGGAGATTCTGCTGGATCTGGGTCACCTGCTGCTGGGCCTTTTCATTCTGCTGCTGTACCTTGAACGAGGCATAAACCGCGGCAATAACAAGAAACGCCACCACCAGGGTGACCATCAGCTCAACAAGGGTGAAGCCGGATTGTTTGCGAATAGCGGATAATTCACTCATCATTAATCACGCCAGTTGTCTTTGTTGAATGGAGAAGTACCATCATATTTTCTTAATTTGACGGATCCTGCGGTCGTGACAGTAACTGCGTAGCAAACATCTTTGTTTTTATTGACGATGAAAGCACTGTCCATGTTGTCAGGTATGCCGCGGCTGTTGAACGTGATTGAAGCTCCAGAGGTTTTACACATGCTGTCGGCATCCCCGCAGGCTTTATCCTCCCAGTCAGCGGTAACGATGGTGTCAGGATCGCCGGTGTCCAGAAGTCCTATCTCATACTGGTAATCGTCGGCAAATTTTACAGCCCTGTTTTCAGTGAAGCTGCCATTGGCATCGGCGTCTGTGTAAGCTTCGGGTGGGGAGGGGTCATCAGTGTACAGTCCGTCGCCGTTTGTATCGGTGAAAGGATCTCCGATGGTATATCCGGCAGTACCAATTTGGATCCCCACGCTTCTATTCTCTTTGACTGCTAAAATTTTAGCTTCCTGAACAGCGGAATACAGATCCTGCGCCGCCCCCCGGAGCTGCATGTCAGGCGCCATGGCCAGGAAAGCCGGGGAGGCAAGGGCGGCGACAATGGCAATCACCACGAGGGTGATCATTACCTCAACCAGGGTGAAGCCTGACCGGGCCCGAAGGACGTGGCGGATATTTGCTGTCATCGTTTCATTCTCTTCTGATGGTCGGTTGACCAAATGGAAGCATTTTTTTTGCCAGTTTGCGAACAAAGGTCGCTGTTGCTGAAGATATCATTCATTCCAATATATTATAGGCGGCGCGGGAAACGCCCTGTCAAGAAAAGAATAGGGATGCGGGGAGAAACTATTAAATAATTTTACAATCAAGGTCCGATATATAAAAAAAATTAATACAGAAAGCCCCTCATCCCTAACTATCCCATCGCCCACCGGGAGAGGGGTTATGCAATCCAACAAGCCGGTAGGCTTCAAATAGGCGACTGCCCCCGCCGCCGGAAGCCCCCTCATCCGCCCTGCGGGCACCTTCTCCCCGAGGAGAAGGGTGTTTTAATTATCCCCTCTACCACCCGGGAGAGGGTGGCCAACGGCCGGGTGAGGGGTTATGCAACCACCAGCGAAGCTGCAAACTCCTTCTGGTTTCTGATATGCTGCCAACTGCCGCCTTTCCTTCATCAAAGCGCCATGTTTCGCAGTTGCAGGGTGGTGGTCAGAATCCGCCGATGATAGTTCTTCTCCGCGGGAGTAATCACCGCGCCGGATGCCGTGCGATAGACATTCTGATCAATATATTTGTAGTCCTTCCGGGCTGAGCGGGCCAGGATGGAGACCTGGACCGAAACGATTTTTTTCAGTTCGTCATCGTCGGGGGCAAGGGTTTTGGCGCCGCCCCGCAGGGTGTAGTAGAATTCCAGCTGTTCGATGTTGTTGGCAATGGCGGAACCGCCCGGCGTTCTCCGCAAGGCATCCTTGATCTCGTCTCCGGTGGAATCGTACAGTTCGTAGAGGTAGGTCTCGGTGATGCTTTGCCCGTTGACGACGCAGGTGCCGGGATCGCCGCCGTCTTCGCACAGGTCGGCTGTAAAGCGAAGGCTGCCGGCATCGGCCGCCTCAATGCCGTATTGGCCCGAGGAGGTAGGATCGTAGCCGGCCATCCGCATCTCCCCGGCCATGATATCAAGGCCAGCCCGGATATTCTGCTGCACAATGGTGAGTTCTTCCTGGACTGAATTGATGTGCCGTTGGACCTTGTAGGCGGAATATGCCGCTGAGGAAACGACAAAGGTGAGGGTCAGGGCGATCATCAGTTCGACCAGGGTGAAGCCCGGTTGACGGGATGCCTTCCACTCGAACCGCATGTGCTTCATTTCCAGAAATCCTTGTTGAACGGCGTGGCGCCGCTGTATTTTCTGATTCTGACGGAGCCGGCCGACACAACCGTGACGGCAAAGCTGATGTCCTTGTTCCTGTTTTCCAGGTAGATGGAGCCGCTGCCGGAAGTGCCGCGGCTGTTGAAGGTTATCACCCCGGCCTGGGTACAGGGATCGTTGTTCCAGTTGGCCGTGGCGTTGCCGGTCCCGCGACCGACGCCGTACCCGTAATCGGTGAAACTGATCGCCGTCTCCCCCGAATACACCTTGTTGCCGTCCACATCGTCGAAGGGCTCTCCGGGGTTGTACACGCCGTCGCCATTGGTGTCGGTGAAGGTGTCAATGGCCGAAGGCGTGTACGCATTGTCGCCGTCGAGATCAATATAATAATAGGAGCCGTTGAACCGGACGGATACCCGGCCGTTTTCCTTGATCGCCCGCATCTTGGCCTCGTGCAGCTTCGCGTACAGGTCCCGGGCGGCGGATCTCAGCGCCATGTCCGGCGCCATCGTCATCAGAGTAGGCGCGGTCAGGGCGGCGGCAATGGCAATGACAGTCAGGGTGACCATCAGCTCCACCAGGGTAAAGCCGGAATGAAAGACGGGCGGGCAGGATGTCGGTCCGGCTTTATTTTTCATGATAATGTGCTTAAAGCGGAAGGAATAACAAGTCGAATAAATAGAACTCAAACTATATGGCGGTATTTATAAAATATAGATAATTAAAAATCAAACGATAAATTAATGTAAGGATTGTGAACAGGCTATCATCCTGTAAAATTGGGAAAATATAAAGCTGAAAAGGCGCTTGCCGGCGCGGACAGCTGCATTGCAGTGAGGATAACCGAAACCGTGAGGCTAAGATGGGCGACGTTTTGATTAGGTGTTCATTTCGAGTCTTGTACCATAGTAGACAATTGACAGGGGAAGTTCGGTCAGATATCTTCAAAAAATGGGCTTGGCCTGTCTGAGCAGAATAAGGATTCCTGAAATTTTCTCTATGCAATTAAGCGCAAGCATGTGAATGATGATTATCTTTCACTCAATATGAAGGGGTGGTTTTAATCAGGGTTGCCTCAAGATTATTAGGACGGGGACGGAAAATTTGAAAATCGTAATAATTGCCGGTCCAAACGGGGCAGGAAAAACTACCTTTGCACGGGAGTATCTTCCCGGTGAGGCTGATTGCGTAGATTTTATAAATGCGGATCTTATCGCTGCGGGTTTATCACCATTTAAGCCTGAGGCAGCAGCTTTTCGCGCAGGACGGTTAATGTTGGAAGAGATAGCCGAGCGTGTACGTCACCGTAAAAATTTTGCATTTGAAACGACACTCAGTGGGCGAACTTATGCACGGGAAATTACTTCTTGGCGGAAAATTGGTTATCGGATTAAACTTATTTTCCTGAGCCTCCCTCGAGTAGAAATGGCGGTTGCCAGAGTAGCCGGCAGAGTGGCTCAAGGTGGTCATTCCGTCCCGGAGAAGGTAATTCGGAGGAGATATACAGCAGGTCTAAGAAACTTTGAGGTACTCTATAAGCCTCTGGTTGATGACTGGATTCATTATGATAATTCAGGCGTCACACCGAGGCTGGTGGAATGGGGAGAAAAAACATGAAAAAAAAATCCGTGCCACAGGATCCTGATCTCCGAGGAGTAGAGAAAGCGCTGAAGCGCTCGGCGGCAAATGCCTTGAAATTAGCTCGTGCTACCAATACTCCTTGCTATGTAATGAAAAATGACAGGATAGTAAATCTGGCTCAAGAAAAAAGAAAGAAGAGCGTTCCCGCAAATAGATAAAGCCAAAAGAATAACCAATCGCTACAGGCGCAGCCGGGTGGCCCCCTCATCCGCCCTCCGGGCACCTTCTCCCCCAGGAGAAGGGTGTTTTACTGTCCCCTCTCCCGGCGACCCACCGGGAGAGGGTGGCCAGCGGCCGGGTGAGGGGCTCTGCAAACCAACAAGCCGCCAGGCTTCAACCTCAAAACCTTAAACCTCGTACCTCGCACCTCGTACCTTAAACCCGAACCCTTCGCCCCAGCGAACAGGTTTCCCGCTTCTGCCTACCTTTCTACCTTATGCCATATGCCTTGCGCCTTACGCCTTACGCCGTCTTTTTTTGCCGACTGCCAATTGCAAAGTGCAAACTCCCGGCCCCGCCGGGCCGTAAAACCTCTTGCATAAGTCTTCTAATTAGTGCAAAATAAGGGAGTCAATTCCCCTTATTTTATATTTTATGGTGATCAAGTGAATACCCTGCCCCGCCTCATCGAAAACAGAATCAACAAGCTGCTCTTCAAGGGAAAAGCCGTTATTCTTTACGGTGCCCGGCAGGTGGGAAAAACAACATTGCTCCGCAGACTGCAGGAGAACAGAGCGGAAAAATCAATCTATCTGAACTGTGATGAACCTGATATCAGGCACTCTCTAACCAATGTGTCCTCCACTGAAATCAAGGCCTTGCTCGGCAGCGCAAAACTCGTTTTCCTGGACGAAGCACAGCGTATCCCCAATGCAGGGTTGACCTTGAAACTGGCGGTTGATAATTTTCCCGACATTCAGATCATCGCCACCGGCAGTTCATCGTTTGAATTGTCCGACAACATCTCTGAACCGTTGACCGGAAGAAAGTTCGAACTGCAGCTTTTCCCTTTTTCAATGCAGGAGTTGCGCCACGAGTACAGCGACCTGGAAATACAGCGTCTCCTTGAGCACCGCATGGTGTACGGCATGTACCCGGAAATCGTTCGCAATTCGGGCGAGGAGCTCGACCTCCTGAAAGAAATAGCACGCAGCTACCTGTATAAGGATGTCCTGCAGTACCAGCAAATAAAGAATCCGGAAATTCTGGAAAAACTTCTGCAGGCATTGGCCCTGCAGGTCAGCAGCGAGGTTTCCTTCAATGAGCTTGCAGCCCTGCTGGGCATCGATAAGAAAACAGTAGCAAACTATATCCGGATACTGGAACAGGCTTTTATCATTTTCCCCCTGCGGCCGTTCAGCCGCAATTTGCGCAACGAGTTGAAAAAGCTGCGGAAAATATACTTTGTCGATACCGGGATCCGCAATGCCCTGATTAATAATTTCAACCCGTTATCCCTGCGCCAGGACGCCGGCGCGCTGTGGGAAAACTTCATGATCAGTGAACGTTTGAAAAAAAACAGCAATGAAAACCGAAGCGTGGCCATCTATTTCTGGCGCACCCATCAGCAGCAGGAGATTGATCTCATAGAGGACAGCGGCGGGAAGCTGTCAGGATTCGAATTCAAATGGGGGAGGAAGAAGTCCCGTATCCCGCAGCTTTTTCTGAAAACATACGAGGGAAGCAGTGTCACGCCCGTGACCCCGGACAATTTTCCGGAATTCGCCTTTTGATTCGCTTCGCGCGGTTTGAGGTTTGCATTTCTGCCAACTGCAGACTGCCAACTTCCGGTGAAGCCGGGTTCCCCTCATCCACCCTCCGGGCACCTTCTCCCCCAGGAGAAGGGGATGTTTTAAAAATCCCCTCTACCATCGGGAGAGGGTGGCCAGCGGCCGGGTGAGGGGGTCTACTGATCATCAGCGAAGCTGCAAACTCCTCCTGTCCTCTGTCATCTGGTACGTGTGAGGGGTTATACAACCACCAGCGAAGCTGCAAACTCAAAACCTCGCACCTCGCACCCCGAACCTCGCACCTCAAATCGTTCGCGTTAGCGAACATCTTCCTACCAGCCTACAGTCTAAATCGCTTCAGCCTGTATCTTCCTACCAGTCTACAGCCTAAACCCCTACAGCCTTGGAGTGAATCATGTCACTCCAAGCTGTACTTCTTAATCTTCGACAGCAGGGAAGGGTAGCTGATCTCGAGAATCTCCGCGGCGCGGCTTTTATTGCCGCCGGTAACGTCAAGGGCCCGGCCGATGAGGTTTTTTTCCATGATCTCGCCGGCATCCTTGAGGGAGAGGGTGCCGAAGAAATCCATCAGCCGCCGGTTTTCCTGCCGGCCCGCCAGGTTCGGGGGAAGGTTGTCGATGGTGATGGCTTCCTGGTCGGCCATGATCACCGCCCGCTCGATCACGTTTTCCAGCTCGCGGACATTGCCCGGCCAGGAATAATGCAGGAGCATGGCCATGGCCGGAGAGGAGATGGAGGCGACTCCGGTATGCAGCTTGCGGTTGATCCGCTTGAGCAGGTGGGACGCCAGCAGGGAGATGTCCTCCGGCCGTTCCCGCAGGGGAGGGATGTGAATGGCCAGGACATTGAGCCGGTAATAGAGGTCCTCCCTGAACCTGCCCTGGCTCACCTCTTCGGCCAGGTCCCTGGCGGTGGCGGCGATCACCCGGACATCGATGCTCCGACCCTTTGTGGCTCCCACCGGGCGGATCTCGCCTTCCTGCAGGACCCGCAGCAGCTTGACCTGAAGTTCAATCGGCAGTTCGCCGATTTCGTCCAAAAAGAGGGTACCGCCGTCGGCCTCGGCAAACAGGCCGGCGGTGTTTCTGTCCGCCCCGGTAAAGGCGCCCTTGACATGACCGAAGAATTCGCTTTCCAGCAGGTTCTCGGGCACGCCGCCGCAGTTGACCGCCACAAAGGGCATCTGTTTGCGCGGGGAATGCAGGTGCAGGCCCCGGGCCACCAGTTCCTTGCCGGTGCCCGATTCCCCGGAGACCAGGACCGTGGTGTTGTACGGCGCCACCTTGCGGGCCAGTTGAAACAGCTCCCGCATGGCCGCTGACCTGCCGACCATGGCCCCGAAGTCGGATTCCCCGCGGACCGCTTCGATTTCCTCGCGCAGCAGCCTGTTCTCCCGCCGCAGGGTTTCCCGCTCCTCGGCTTTCCGCAGGGTCAGCAGCACCTCGTCGGACTTGAACGGCTTGGAGATAAAGTCGTATGCCCCGGCCTTGATCGCCTCCAGCGCCGTGTCCACGCTGCCGTAGGCGGACATCATGATCACGGTGGAATGCTCGATATGGGGCCTGGCCGCCTGCAGAAAAGCCATGCCGTCCATCCGCGGCATCCTGATGTCGCAGAGGATGAAGTCAAAGAACCGGTGCTCGACGCACCGCAGCGCCTCGCGCCCGTCGCCGGCGGTCTCCACCAGGTAGCCGTGCCCCTCCAGCAGCGACCCCAGCATGTGCCGCATGTTTTCCTCATCATCAATGATCAGGAGATGTTGTTTCGGTTGCGGCACTTGACCTCCTTGTCAGTCGTCAGTGATTAGCTTTTTAGGCTGTAGGCTGTTAGTGGTTTAGCTGTTTAGTCCGCAGTCTGTTAGGCTGTTAGACTTTTCATGCAAGCCGGCAGGCTTCAAACTGTCGATTGCCGCCTCCGCCGTAAGCCCTCCGGACACCTTCTCCCCCAGGAGAAGGGTGTTTCAAGTTCGCTGACGCGAACGGTACAAGGTTCGAGGTTCAAGGTACAAGGTCTTGAGCATGAAGCTTTCAGCTTTCGGCTTGATTGTATTCTCCGTATTCTTTAAACCATCAGCGAAGCTGCAAACTCCTTCTGTCTTCTGTCCTCTGCCTTCTGACTTCTGGTATGGTGAGGGGACTCTGCAAACCACCAGCGAAGCTGCAAACTCAAAACCTCGCACCTCGCACCTCGCACCCCGAACCTCGCACCTCAAATCGTTCGCGTTAGCGAACATCTTCCTACCAGCCTACAGTCTAAATCGCTTCAGCCTGTATCTTCCTGCCAGTCTACAGCCTAAACCGCTACAGCCTAAACCACTACAGCCTTCATTCTTCACCAACAATCGCCCTGACCCGCGCCAGAACATCACTTGTTACGGAATCAGGCGCTTTCTCAACAAACTGAACTCCCCGCTGGTGAAAGTCGATCATTTTTACCTGATGGCACAGCACCACGCCTTGTATCCGGTCCCCGTTGATCACCACTTCAAATCCGTGTCCCCGCACTCTGCTTGTAATTGGCGCAGCCATTGCCAGCAGAACCTTTTTGTTGAACGACCCGGGAGAGAGAATCAGGGCGGGTCGTTTGCCCATCTGCTCATGTCCGGCCGCCGGATCAAAATTGGTCCAGACAATATCGCCCCGTTGCGGAATATATTTCTTCCCGACCATTACCAGGCTTCCCTGCCCACCGGTTCATCGTCAAGCCACTCCCGATCTTCCTCATCCATTTTCATGGCTTCGGGCCTGCATTGCTCCAGGAGATCGTCCAGCTTATATTTCATCTCCGTTTCAATCGGCGTGATAACTATTTTGCCGTCCACCGCGTCAATATCCACCAGTTGATCAAGCTGCAGGTCGACCGACTCCGCCACGGCCTTGGGAATCCTCGCCGCCAGGCTGTTGCCCCATTTCTTGATGATCATTTGCATGGTAGCCTCCCTATGCACGGATATACATCGTTGATACATCCATCATAGCAATCAGTGCATAATGTGTCAACATTGTATATACCACGAATCCCCCCCCTCATCCGCCCTCCGGGCACCCGCCCTGAGCTTTTTAGACTGTAGGCTGTTAGTCTGTTAGGCTATTTATTTCCCTCGCCCTCCGGAGGTAAGCGAAGTGAAACGGATACTCCGGGAGGGTGGCCAAAGGCCGGGTGAGGGGTTTCTCAGCCATCAGCGAAGCTGCAAACTCCTCCTGTCCTCCGTCTTCTGATATCCGGCGCCAGCCGGGCCTATCATTTGTTATCAGAAACTATCTCGGCGGCAGCGTGCCATGGCAGCACGGTTACATTTGTTCTTTGCTGTCTTTCGGAGCCGGCATAAACAAGGGTGGCCGGGCCGGCAGCCGTCCCTGCCAGGGTGCACCATTTTCGGAGGGCAGCAAAAAAATCCGCCGCGATGGTTTTTCCGGACTTTACCTCAACCGGCGCAAGCCGTTCTCCCCGGTCGACCAGGATGTCAATCTCATTGCCCGCACTATCGCGCCAGAAATAAAGATTCGACGGCAAGCCGCGATTGAATCGGGTCTTTATCAGCTCGGAGATAACCCAGGTCTCGAACAATGCGCCGCGCAGGGAGTGGGAGATCAACTGATTCGCGTCCTGAATCCCCAGCAGCCAACAGGCAAGGCCGGTGTCGTAGAAGTACAGCTTCGGCGTTTTGGTCAGCCGCTTGTTGAAGTTGCGGAAATGAGGCGGCAGCAGATAGAGAATATAGCTGGCCTCAAGTACCGATATCCATGCCTTGGCCGTATTATGGGTAATACCGCAATCGTTGGCCAGTGATGTCAAATTCAGCAGTTGCCCGGTTCTGCCGGCGCACATCCGCAAAAAGAGTTGGAATGCATTCAGATCGCGCACCTGGATCAACTGATGGAGGTCTCTTTCCAGGTATGTTGCCACATAGCCGGCGAGCCAGTCTGGAGGAGCGATTTCCCGATCGTAAAGAGGAGGATAGTACCCGTTGTACATGGCTGTTTCAGGGGCGCCGGGTTCCCTATGTACTGCCGCGAGTTCGTCATGACTGAAGGGAAGCAGCCGCACCATGCCGGCCCGGCCGGCAAGGGACTGGGTGATTTTTGCACGAAGATCGAACTGCTGGGAACCTGTCAGCACAAAAAGCCCCATCCGGCCGTCTTCGTCCACAATCCCCTGTAAATAGGAGAACAGATCCGGGCAGCGCTGCACCTCGTCCAGAACAGCACCGTCGGGATGCCCCTCTAAAAACGCTCGCGGATCGGACTCGGCAAAGGCGCGGGTGTCAGGATATTCCAGGGAAACATATGGCTTGTCGGGAAAAACGGCACGGGCCAGGGTCGTCTTGCCGGATTGACGGGGCCCGGTTATGGCCACGATCGGGAATCCTTTGCTCAACCGGAGCACGGTATCTGCTGCCTCACGGGGAATCATAATGGACCGATACCCGGTTACATGCAAATTGTCAATTCAATTTACAATCAGCAAAACACAGGTGATAGGCTGTCAGCAGCAGCTTTTTGCCTGTCAGGCTATTCATTTCCTCTGTCCCGGCAATGCGCCCCCTCATCCGCCCTGCGGGCACCCGCCCTGAGCTTTTTTAGACTGTAGGCTGTTAGTCTGTTAGGCTATTTATTTTCCTCTCCAAGGGGAGAGTTTTTCAAACTATCAGCGAAGCTGCAAGCTCCTTCCTGCTTTCCGCTCCCCGCTTTCTGCTCTTCGCATTTTCCTACCTTATCCCGTATACCTTGCGCCTTGCCCCTTACGCCGTCTTTTTCTCATGACTAGCATAAC
>Ga0209614_1001306_pt1 | contig 19066 bp, 17 predicted proteins | sample BlaSprsedimmetaG_FD_185484 | JGI IMG/M metagenome (GOLD analysis project Ga0209614, IMG submission 185484) | Hot spring sediment bacterial and archeal communities from California, USA to study Microbial Dark Matter (Phase II) - Blank Spring... ... | reverse complement strand
GTATAGTGTTTCGAGAGGGTTACGGGAGGGAGGTACTCTTCTTGCGTCGATTACGGGGATTGAACCGCCGGGCTCCTGTGGAATAAGGTGTGTTGTATAGACCGGGTCACCCGAAGCGTTGAAAATTAGTATCATAGCGTTCAGTTCGTTACCCATGTCGACAAGGAAATCGACTTTTTCCCCGTAGTCCGACACTCCAAAGGAATTGATGGAATTCCTGGCCCTGATAAGCTGATCCTTCTTCGTCTTCATATAGTACGGCTCCAGCATGAAGGTATTTGCGAGCCACAGGGCCGAGATGATGAAGAGTATTACCAGAAGAATCTGCAAGAAAAGCTTTCTTCGTATTGAACTCACTTATGTACTCCGAACCTGTAGCCGTAGCCCCTGACAGTCTCGATGTACTCACTCGCTTCACGCAGTTTTGATCGCAATCTATTTTGTGAGTATCCACGGTTCTGTCGGAGCCCTGGTAGTCGTATCCCCAAACACTGTCTAGAAGCTGGTCTCTTGTGAGGGTAATTCCGCTATTGGAGACAAAACAGCTCAGGAGGTCGAACTCGGTGCGACTGAGAACAATCCTCTTGTCGTTGACGTACACTTCCATACTGGAGGGCTTTACATAGAGAACTCCGATCTTCGTTTCGTCCTGCATCGAATAACTCCTTCTGAGTAGCGCATTCACTCTTGCTACGAGTATTTTAGGACTGAAGGGTTTGGATATATATTCATCGGCGCCATACTGGAAGCCTTCAAGTTCGTCGGTTTCAGCCGATTTCGCGGTAAGCATTATTACGGGGATATGGCATCTCTCCCTTATTTCTTCGAGCACTTCTATACCGCTCATGCGTGGCATCATAATATCCAGAATAACTAGGGACAGATCGGGGTTTTCGCAGAACTTCTGGAGAGCTTCCTCACCATCGGCAGCCAGAAGCACCTCGTAGCCTTCCATCTGGAGAAAATCAGCCACCAGTAACCGCATATTCTTTTCATCGTCGGCGAAGAGAATCTTCAACTTACAACCTCCTGTCCAGTATGGCTTTATTCTAATATCGCAATGTCACAAATCGATCACACCGTCACTGTGATAATTCTGTGACACAGGCTCTCTAAAATCGATTGACAGCAAACAGGAGGAATCACATGGAAGATATCAGAGGAAGGCACGAACTCAAGTATTACATAAGCTACTTTGATTATCTATCTCTCAAGAGCAAGATCAGACACGTCATGGAGGTCGATCGAAACGCTAACGAGGACGGCGAGTACGAAATAACCAGTCTGTATTTCGACGACATCTACAACTCGGCGTACAGAGAGAAGATAAGTGGCACAAACAACAGAACGAAATACAGGATAAGGATCTATAACTTCAGCGATAGCGTAATCAAGCTGCAGAAGAAGGCCAAAAGCGGGGACCTCACTCAAAAGGTGAGCCGCATCATTTCCAGGGACAAGTATGAAGAGATAATGAAAGGCCGGGCTTCCTTCCTTCTTGAGGAGAGACCGCACGAGTTCATAGACTTCTACGAAGGAATAAAGAACAGAACTCTGAAGCCAAAAGTACTGGTTCGCTACAATCGCGAGGCCTACTGTCTGAGAGCGGCCAACCTGAGAATTACCTTCGACAGAAACCTATCGACGTGCAGCAAAGTTGATCTCTTTGACAGTAACGGTTCCTTCACTTGTCCCGAAAGCAACCTAATGATACTCGAGATCAAATACGATGGATTCTTCCCCTCTCACATAAAGAGTATCGTTCAAAGCAACGCGAGGTTAAGGAGCAGTGCATCCAAATATGTACTCGGAAGAAAATTCAACTACTTATATTAGCTTCAAGGAGGTCAAGTATGGAGACATTCAAAGACATATTTAAGAACAGCTTTCTGGAAAACTTCTCGGCGTCGCAGATATCGGCCGCCGATACAGCGATTACACTGCTAATTACCTTTCTCATAGGTATTTTTATCTTTCAGATATACAAGAGGTCATTTCAGGGAATTATGTACACCAAGAGTTTCAATGTATCGCTAGTCATGATTGCCATGGTCACCTCTCTGGTAATAATGGCCGTGACGACAAATATCGTGCTTTCGTTGGGAATGGTTGGTGCCCTGAGTATCGTTAGGTTCAGAACCGCGATTAAGGATCCTATGGACATAGTCTTCATGTTCTGGGCGGTTGCCGTTGGGATAGTGACAGGCGCCTCCTTCTATCTGTTAGCGATTATAGGCTCGGTTATCATAGGCATAATCCTCCTCGTTTTCGCCAACTTCAAGTCGCAGACTTCGCCCTACATACTTATGCTGGACTATGGGAACTCAACAGCAGAGAAGGCGATCCTCGAAAAGCTGAAGGATAAGGCAAAGAAGTACAACATCAAGTCGAAAACGGTCACGGGGGAAAATATCGAGCTATCCGTGGAATTACGAATCAAAAGCGGAGAAATCGATTTCGTCAATGAACTCAAATCAATCGACAGCGTGTCGAACGCCGTTCTAATAAGCTACAACGGTGATTACGCTGCATAGCGGGGCGAAAATATGAGAAAGTTCCTTAAGGTGTTGGAACTGGCGTTGCTTGGCGTATTGACAGTGATCTTCTTCGGCGCCTTCGAGGGAGATTCGCAGACCGTTAGGAACCCGACGGACGCCGTTCTCTTCCCTCACAACAGTGTCATAGACGTATTTATAGAGGCCGACGAAGCCGCGCTCCAGAATATGTTCGATCAAGCACGTTTGGAGGAATACATCGTGTGCGATGTCGTTTACAACGGCTACCGCATCGAAAATGTCGGGATCAGGCCCAAGGGCAACTCCTCTCTTTCGCAGGCAAGGAACTCCACTTCAAACAGATACAGTTTCAAGCTCGACTTCAATCAATTCGTCAAAGGTCAAAACCTTTTCGGAATAACCAAGATAAACCTCAACAACGGATTCTCCGACCCCACGTTTATGAGAGAGTACCTGTCTTATGAGATCTCTGAATTGCTCGGGCTAGAGACTCCAAGGACGACCTACATCGCGCTGCATATAAATGGTGAGTACTTCGGGCTTTATCTGGGAGTAGAAAACGTAGACGAAAACTTCGTGCGCGATCACTTCATCTTTGGTTACGGAGATCTTTACAAACCGGAAGGCACCGGAGCCAACCTGGTGTATATAGACAATGATCCCCAGAGCTATCCCGGTCTGGCCCTTCAGACCGACGAGGAGAAGAGCGACAAGAGCTCTATAGTGAAGATGCTGAAAGTTCTCCAGGAAGGCACATACGAAGAACTTGAGAAAGTGCTGGAAGTAGACTCCTTTCTCAAGTACTACGCTCTATGCGTAGCCGCGGGGAGCATGGATTCGATACTGGGGGGGATGAATCACAACTACTACCTCTATGACAACAACGGTCAGTTCGTGATGATTCCCTGGGATTTCAACATGGCCTTCGGCGGTTTCGGCGGGGACAGGGGGAGCGGCGGCAGTCTGTATATAGATTCCCCGGCCGTCAATATGGCCTCGCTCCCAATTGTCAACAGATTGCTGACCCGGGCCGAGTACCTTGAGAAATACCATGACTATCTTCAGCTTATAATAGACGGATATTTGAACAATGAGCTCTTCACAAGGCGGGTTGAAGAAGTCGCCGCGATGATCGATCCTTACGTCAAGAGCGATCCCACGGCGCTTTATTCGTACGAGCAATTCCTCGCGTCTTTCGATTCCACTGGCGGCCAGAGCATTGGGCTGATCGACTACAACAGCGCCAGAGTCGAAGCGATCACGAAACAACTTAGCGGGGAGCTTCCGCTGATAAGCGACGGATCCGACAGTGCTGTGAACGCTTCTTTTGAAAGAATGCCCTTGGCCGGCAACGAAGGATAGAACGTTCCGGTTGACGCAATGCCTGTGAGAAACAACAGGAATGCAGAGAATGCAGATCCCCTCGAGATGTTTCCCGAAGAAGTACTTCTGCAGTTGATAGAGGAATGGGAAACGGCCGCTTCCAGCGAAACCATAGATGCGACCAACCTTGAGTCAGTCTATTCTGAAAGCAAAACGCAAGAAGAAAACGTCACCGTTGTAAGGGGCCATGAAATCACCACCAAAATGAGGGAATGGATACTCCAAAAAATGGAAAGCCAGATGGCAAACATAGCATTTCAAGACCGCAACGCTCAAAATCCCGATGCCATGAGATTTGGAAATGCAAGAGAGGAAGGAATGCAGAATATGCAGCCTCCTCAAGTGATTCCCGATTCCGATGCGACGGGGAGCGTTGATGCGAGAGCAAATATGCAACCCCCGGAGAATATGGCCGACTTCGGCATGGGAGACAGGGCAAGAGGAGAGGTTGAGCAAATCCCCGTAAAGGAGTCCGACGATTTGACTCAAAGCGATACCATCACAATATATGCCTCCTTGCTCGCTCTGGGCTTGTCGATTACGATTCTCAAGTTGAAACGCAAAATCTAGGCTGGGCGATGATTTTGGCTGCCTGGGCAGGGCTTTGCAGTAGCGGAGGACGTCTCTTGGCAGTAGTCAGCGAAGTCTTGGTCTTGAATGCGCGTGGGTTCGGATATTGTCGGCAAACGGATTCTTGGCCTTTGACGGTAAGTGGTGAACCGTATTTCAGAGCGCTCACGCTCAAGAGAAGATTAAGGTACCGGATTCAAAACGAAGGATCTCCCTCTCGGGAGACCCTTAACCATTTTCGGAGCTTATGGAACGGTTATGGAAGTGGCAGCCCCACGGGGAATCGAACCCCGACCTTCGGACTGAGAATCCGGTGGACTAGCCGTTATCCTATGGGGCCGAACAGAAATAATATTATCATGGTCTCTGGCTTTTGTAAACACCCCTGCTTAAGAGATATAATCATTTTGAGGAGGTGTTTCGGTGTTTGTCAGACGGTGGTTTTCTCTGGACGCTAGGGCGAACGTTGTTATATGTCATGGAATCGGTGAGCATAGCGGAAGATATGAAAGTTTTGCTTCTTATCTGAGCGGAAATGGATTTGGTGTATTTGCGACGGACTTTGCCGGTCACGGTATGCAGGCCGGAACGAGAGGCTTCATCACGTCGTTCGGCGATTTCACTTCCGCTGTCAAGCAGCTTGCAGACGGTGTGAAGAAAGTTCAGCCAGATCTTCCCGTCTTCATTTTCGGCCACAGTATGGGCGGGCTTATCGCCACAAGGGTCGTTGAGGAGTATCCGAACTCCTTCAAAGCGGTTGCTATCAGCGCGCCGCATCTATTCTCTGCAAAGGATTCTGTCAAGAACCTGCTCCCTCTGATTTCCATTATCAGAAGAATTGCTCCGAAGGCCACTTTTAGCAGTTCGTCACGATTCACCCCTTCAGATCTTTCTCACAATGAAAGGGCTGTTAAGCGGTATATTGAAGACCCGTATGTTCATGACAGGGTCTCGCCAAATCTCTTCTTCGGTCTTGAAGAGAGTATCGAGATGGCTATGGCTGATGCGAATAAAGTCAGAATCCCTGTTCTGATCGTATACGGTTCGGCAGACAGGGTTGTCGACCCTGTCGGTGCTCAGGAGCTCTACGAGAAGATGGAAACCGAAAAGAAAATACTCGAAATCCCGGGTGGAAAGCACGAGATGTTTGCCGACGAGGAGAGGAGGACTCAGTTCTTCGATGCAATCTCATCGTTTTTCTCAGAGCATATTTGAGTGGATCTCAAGCCAGCGTCTTGAGACCTTTTCATCATGTCTGATCTGTTCTATCAGTTTGTCGAGGGATTCGAATTTAAGCTCCGGCCTTATGAATTCGAGGACTTCCAGTTCGAGCTTTCTGTCGTAGAGGTTTCCGGAATAGTTGAAGAAGTACACTTCGTATTTGACTTCCTCCGATGTGTTTATAGTCGGCCTGAACCCCACATTCAGCAGGCCAAAGTAATCTCTTGAATCTATCTGGGATCTGACAATGTAAACTCCCGATCTTGGTGTTACAAGTCTTTCGTCGCCCCTGTATATGTTTGCGGTTGGGAAGCCTATCTTCGACCCCAGCTGTCTGTCTTTGTAAACGACTCCCCTTATAGTATAATTTTTCCCGAGAAGAGAGTTGACAAGGGCGATATCGCCTTTGGCGAGAGCCTCCCTGATCCAGCTAGAGCTTATTCTTCTGTTGTCGTGCATTGCATCGGGGACTATATCCACCCTGAAATCCCTCTCTTCTGAGAGCTTCTTCAGAAGTCTCACATTTCCTTTTGCGCCGTTTCCGAAGGTAAAATCGCTTCCGACGACAACGACTCTCACACCCTGCTTTATAAGGTTCGAAATGTAGTCTTCAGGCTCGAGGTATCTTATCTCTGACATGTTGGCCGTCATTACCTTTTCGATGCCAGATGACAGAATCAGCTCGAGACGGTGGGTGACCGGATAAATAATTCCGGGGAAATTTGGGAAGTAGTATCCCCATGGATAGACAATCGAAATTGCTACGCTCTGCAGGCCGAGATCTTCGGCAAGATCAACAGTTTTTTGCATGATTGCCCTGTGACCGAGATGAACGCCGTCGAAGTTGCCTATACAAGCTGCATACATATCAGGCACCAAGAACCTTCACGAGTTTTGCCACTCTCTCGACTGAACCCCTTGTCAGAAGGGTCTTTACGAATGAGGAGGTGCGTTCGGATCGCGCTATCGCGATAAGGCGCTCGTCGCTTCCAACAATGCGGATTATCTCATCCTTGGTAAACTTTCCCAGGATACCGGCAACTCCGCCAGCGTAGATCTGTCGGCCAAGCAGGACGTTGACGCTCTCTGAATCGCTAAGGAGTAGACCTGGAAGAAAGTCAACCGCTTCTTCAAGCGAAATAATGGAGATCTGCGAGACGTCGTCGATCTGAAAAGCGCTGTCGACCGAAAACCTTCCTTGCGAGACCCGACGGAGGTTTGTGGCAGTCGCTCCACAGCCGAGCTTATAACCTATGTCCATAACCAAAGACCTTATGTAGGTCCCCTTGGAGACTCTAGCAGTGAAGGTGATCCTTTCTCTCGAACAGCTTATATCCGTCATTGAATAAACTCTCACCGCTCTTGGCGGAAGGTTGATGATCTTTCCCTCCCTTGCAAGCTTGTACAGTCTTTCTCCGTTGTACTTCTTGGCGGAGTACGCGGGAGGCACCTGCAGATACTCTCCTTCAAAAGACTTTAAGACAGTAATTATCTCATCCTCGGAAAGTGCAGGAACTTCTCTCTCTTCGACCGTCTTTCCCGTATTGTCAAATGTGTCTGTTATTCGTCCCAGTTCAAGCTCAGCCTTGTATGTCTTGTCCATATCGAGAAAGTACTCAAGTACTCTCGTCCCTTTTTTTACGCCGGCTATTAGAAGCCCGCTAGCGAAGGGATCAAGTGTTCCTGCATGGCCTATCTTCTTTGTATTCAGTTTCTTGCGAAGAAGGTTGACAACATCGTGAGAGGTTACACCGACTGGCTTGTCAACAAGTACTATTCCATCATTCATCTTCCGTATCGTTCTTCTCCTTTTCGATCTGCTCGAGAAGTTTTGCCACTCTCAAGCTTGCTTCGATTCCGGTATCTTCCTTAAAACGAATCTCGGGGGCTTTGAAAAGCCGGATGTTCTTTGCAATGGCAGTTCTAAAAAACCCCTTGTCTTCATTCAGTTTCTCAACGAGCTTCTTCTTCTTGTCGTCGGGGCCCATAAGACTAACGTACACGGTCGCGAACCGTTTGTCTTTAGTCAGTTCAACCCTGACAATTGAAGCCATACCCAGCGAGTCTTTTTCGCTGGTGTAAGATGATAGAGCTACCGTGAGAACCTTCAATATCTCTGACTCCAACATCTCTCTTCTGTAAGTGCTTGCCATAGCTCTCACCTCCTGGATAATTATAACCTACAAAGCTATTTCGGGAAGTTGCCGGACAAAAATGGATGCAAGGCTGGCTTTGCAGGGAAGTGATGCTGCTGCTTACGCGCCAGGAAACGAAAAAGGGCCAGTCTGCTTACACAGGCCAGTCACCTTCGGTGGCCAGTCACATTGGCGGAGAATCTTCCTCCGCCAGTGAAGGCTTCGCCTTCGTCAGTACCACTTCGTGATGCCAGTCTCAGCTTTCAGCTGAGCCCGGTCACTGTATACAGTGGCGAGCGCCCGAACTAACTCGTGCGGAGCAAAAGGAGAGATCCCGTGCAGTTGTATCACGGGATGACAAAGAGAGTGGATCTAGGGAGGCTCATTGGTGAGACTCATAACCGTACGCCTTCGCCGCGACAGTCTTTTCTTGCCTTAGAGTAGCTGGCATGCTACTGGCCAGGATCTCGTCCTTTGGAGCGTTTTAAGACCAGATCCCGATCAGTTGCATATCGGGATGACCCTGAACAGGAGATTATCAGGGCAGGCTAAGTGGATGGATTCCAGGGCAGAGTTTGTGGGATGACGAAGCGAGTAAATTCCAGGGCGGACTCTGCGGGATGACCCTGAACAACCCCCAAGCAGGAGCCCCAAACAGGAGCACTTTGTGCAGGCTCACTGTGGCAGGCTATATGGGATGATAAAGCAAAGAGTTGGTGCAAGTTGCCGGGGACAAAAGTCTTTTCTTGTTTCACATTGTTCCCTTTGGTTAAGTCATTCTGAGATGATCCTGCTCAGAATCCCGCTCTTCTCGCGAGTTCAGTGAACATCTCGATCATGCTCTTTCTCGCTTGATCTTAACCAAGGACGGGTTCATGATTTTGGGAAGGACCAAGAACGCTTTTCAGCAGTGCAAAGCGTTTTTTCCATCGATCAGCGAGTTCTCTGTTTTTAGCATGCAGCGGTTCTAATGCTTGCAACATGGAACTTGCATCTTGAAACTGATCTTTTGCTCTTTCCAACCCATGTCTTTACCCTCGACCACGTTTTCTTCGGGGTTCTCTCGTTTTGAACTCTGCCAGTTTCTATCGGCTATATCCGATTGTCTTCTTTGAACTGCAGATGTGTGCTCTAAGAAATGGTTATAGAATTCGTGTTCTCTTTTGATGAAAGACAAGTGTTCCCATGAACTTAGGCGCAAATGTACCCTTAGAAGTGGAAAATCGACCCTATACTCTTATCGGAAAGAGAGAAACGGTCATTCGCAAGTGGTCCAGTTTGATCATAAAAGGGCCCAGACCCGAGAAGAGAGGGGGGGCGGAACCCCCCCTTTCACTAAGTAAATTTGCTGTCCCATTCCATTGTGAGGTGGGTTCAATGAAGAGAGTAGTCGTTACAGCAGATTCACATTTTCCTACGAAAAGCGATTGTGGGTTCGCGATGATAGATGTTAGCAACCCCTTTGATCCTGTCGTGATTAGCAGAAACAGACTACCAGATCACTGTGGAAGTTTCGCAAGTAGTAACGACGCGCTCTATTGCAGTATTCCGGGCAGTTTCTTGATCTTTGACATCTCTGATCCTTTTTTGCCGAAGTTGATTTCAAGACTCAAGGCAAACGGCGGCTGCCAGATAGTGATATCGCAGAAAAAGGGCCGCGTGTTTATCGCGGACTGGAAGAACGGAGTTTTAGTCATCGACGTGAGCAATTCCTTTGAACCGAAGATAATCGGAAGAATGGGATGCAATGGCGATGAAAAGAATACAGGGGAGATCAATCCTTACGGAGTATCTGGTCTTACGATAAGGGACAAATTGCTATTTGCTTCGATTATGGACTACGATATGCTCCAGAACAGAGAGGCTCTATACGTTTTTGACATCTCGAAACCGGGCAACCCAAAATGGATCGCTAGAGTAAATACTTTTCCATGTCGTGGCCACGGCATTGTGTTGAAAAGGAACTGCGTTGTCATTGTCGGCCTGAGAAGCACGATGGTAATTGATATCTCCAGGCCGGAGGAACCTGCGGTTATTTCCTTGATCGAGACTCCCGACCGTTTTGGCATGAATCCATGGCTTTCAGGCGATTTTCTCTATGTACCTGAGATTGTTTATGAGCCCAACAGAAGACTCGCTGGATTAAGAATCTTCGACATATCCAATCCTCTGCATTTGAAGTGTGTAAGCGAGCTTCTCATTCCGGCAAGAGCAGCAACGAACGTTAAGGTGGTAGGCAGTTTAGCCTATCTTGCCTGTCAGTGTGGTATTGCAATAGTTGATGTTTCCAATCCCGAAAAGCCTGTCTTGTTGAATCTCTGCTCACCTTGTGAAGTTAACAGAATAGCCGAAGGAATAGAGGTAATTGACTATCGTGATGAAGTGTTTAAAGAAAGAGAACGGGTTTCTTAAACCATAGGTTTAAGTCTCGACACGATTACAGGAGGTGTTTGGTATGAAAAGGGTAATGATTCTTCTGGTAAGCTTCGTAGTGTTGCTCTCGATAAGTGTTTTGGCTATCCCGGAAACAGGGACGTTTTTCGAAGGTGGAGCGGGTCCGTTGATGCTGGTGGAGAATGCTCCCCTGAACAGGTATCACGCTTCACAGATTACCGAGGTCTACATTCATTCTTTGAACGGTGACGTCATGGTCGCGGTTAATGAAAACTGTAGTGATTTCTGCAGTTGTGCATCGAGATGTTTGCTCTGGCAAGAAGTATGTAGGACGGCAATCGAGAGAGGCCTTTCGCTTTCAACAAGTGACAGGATAATTGTCTTCTACATCGAAAAAGGCGTGGAGAAGGTGGCGGTACTGGCCGCAAATGAGTGGGATTTCGCGCATGACTATGGAACTACTATTGAAGCCTGATTATCTCGTACTATTCAGATGACTCTCTAAGCTTTAGATAAGTGTGCAGGTAATGATTCGATGTAGCAATGGATTCTTTTCTGAAGGAGGTGCAAAATAAAATGAGAAAGACTTTCATAATAATTTTCTTGCTGATAACGATAGTAGCCTCACTGGCAATTGCGAGATACGATCTCGATGGAACTTTGACAGTAACACAAGCGTACGTCAACACAGCCGGGGGTGGCTACAAACTGGATATCTCTCAAATCTGCTTGCATCTCCTTTACGAAATTGGAATTGATGTGCTCTGGAAAGAGGTTTTCTTGGGAGCAGAAAAGTACGGCTGCGTTCTCTGCCCCTTCGATAAGGTAATAGTCTTCTTCAAAGACGAAACCGGTCTGGAAAGCGCGGCAGTTGTCGCCGCGGATAAAGACAGATTTGCTCAAGAGTTTTTGAACGGCGTTCCCACTTATCTTACACTGTGATACAAGTCTCGATAAAAAGAGTACAAAACCCTTTTCCCTTCTAACTAGAGGATCGGCCCGCATAGCGGGCCAGTTTTTTATGATTGATGTTGTGCGAGAGACTGTTTGTGGATATATGATGTAGATCCTTGATTAGTATAATAATGTTGGATAAGGACCGATCTGAGAAGAGGTGGTCCGGTGATGAGAAGAGTTCTTGTTGTTACCGAAAGCAATTTCCCTAAGGGAACCAGATTTCGACTAAACTTCATAGATGCGACCGATCCTTTTCGACTGTCTTCGCTTTTCGTTATGGAGACTCATAGCTTAGTTGTATCCTTGGCATACAAAGACGGGTTGATCTACTGCTCGATGTCCAGAGATTTCTCAATATACGATGTTTCTGACTTAAGTTCTGTGAAAGAGATCTCCCATATCGACCTGTATGGTGGAATCGATATGGAACTGTCTTCTGACGGCAATTACGCTTATCTGACTTCCTGGAAGAGGGGAATCACTATCGTTGATATTCATGATCCCTTTAGTCCTTCCGTTGTCGGCAGAGCGCCATGTAACTACGAGGTCTTGCCTGACGACGACAGTCCGTACGGACCCTATGGCGTTGCAGGAATTGTGGTGCGAGGAAGATACGCTTTCTGCGTGACCTGTGACTATACGGACGACAAGCACAGAGAGGTTTTCATTGTGTACGATATAGCCGATCCATCAAAACCTTCTCAAGCAGCGATAATCAGCACCGCTCCCTGGAGAAGCCACGGAATAACAATTCGCGGCGACTACGCATACGCTTCGGGGTTTGAAGGCATACTCGTCTTTAACATCTCTGAGCCAACCGATCCTATGTTTATCAACAGGCTCGAACTCATAGCAAGAATGTGCTGTAATGCCACAATCAATGGAAATCTGCTTTTCAGTGCAGGGTCAAATTACGCTCCGGAAGGCTCTGCCGGGGTGCTGTCGATTTTTGACATCACCAACCCACTTCATATAAAGGGGATCGGAGAAACGCCGACAATCGGACGCATCAGCTGGAACCTGGCATTGGTAGATGATCTGGCTTATGTGGTAAGCGACAGCACTATTTCTGCCGTTGAAATCTCTGACCCCGAAAAACCTGCCGTTAGAGGCCTTTGCGGACCCTCGGGAGCAAACATGGTCTATGATTCCATTGAGGTCATAGATTTATCCGCTTGAGATAGAAAAGAGGTGGAAGAGATCATGAGAAACCTCGCAATATCCATGGATTCTGATCCCGATGAGAGAGAAGATTGCGCCTTCATGGTGGTCGATATTACACCCAATCAGACACCGGCGCTAGCTGGCAGGACACCCTGTCAAGGTTTTTACAGAGACCTTTTCGGAGTCGGGAGTAATCTCGTCTGTTCAGGAAACTCCGAAGTCGATATCTACAATGTAGATGAATTGCCGGAAGTAAGTCTTATCTCTCATTTCAAGGGGTTCGGAGGGAAGAAGATCGCGCCGGATGTCCACAGGGATCTTATATTCGTTCTAGACGAAGTTCAGGGTGTTGGGATCATAAGTATAGCCAAACGAGAAGAGCCGAAGTTGCTCAGTCACATCTACCCGGGAAACCTTTCAGAAGATCTGGTCATGTCGGATATCGCCTTGCATGATAACCAACTTCTACTGCTTGTTAACGACTTGAATACTTCGTCTCACCGTGAATGCCTGCTGGTCTATGATGTCTCTCTGCCTGAGAGTCCTCAACTGATAAAAGAAGTGAGTATTGCCCCCTGTAAGGGGAACGTTATTTCATTTAAAGGTGAACAACTGTACGTCGCCGGATTCAATAGCTTAATGATCAGGAGCATGAGTAGCATTGAAGAGAGCGGAGAGTCTGTACTCAAGAAAAGGGAGAACATGAGAGGGGTCGCAATTCTCGTCGACGGAGACTTCGCATATCTCGTCGAGCATGAATGGGCTCTTAGGACAACCATTGGCTTGCTGAACATCGCAGATCTAAGGCGGCCTGAAGAGCCAAAATTCGAAGGAAAGACGCTTCTGGCGATTAACTTTCAGACAGATTTTTCGGATGTCTCTATGAGGAAGATCGGGGAGAGACTTATCCTCGTTTCGAGTTTCGGTATGCGGGTAATAAATGTGAGTGATCCCGATAATCCGGATATCACCCATCTATTCCGCCCCTCGGGCAATTTCAGAATTGCTTCCGGACTGGAGATACTTACGGTTGACCGAGCGAACTAGATATCAAGAACGTGTATTCCGTCATTACATTTGCCCTCCGGAGCGTTTCGAGCGATGAGCAATCTCGGTGATTCCGGTCTGCCGATATCTACTATCGCCACTCCTGAGTCGCAGGCGATGTAGGCTATCTCATCGTCTATCGCTATGTTGTATCCGAAACTGAGAGGCAAGACAATCCCTCCAATTCTTCGAGGGTGCAGAGGGTTTGAGATATCTATTACATCAAGAATTCCAGTTTGTTCGACAGAGCCGTGAATAACACCAACTGCAAAGAGAAAATCATCGGCTAGCTTCGCGCTCACCAAAAAGTGATTGCCGGTCTTCAGCTCTCCAACAATCATGGTGTCTTCAGGAATGGAGATGTCGAATGATAGGATTCCGTGCGCACCGACGGCGAAGACATAGTTGCCTTTCGAATCCATCCCGTGCGCTCTGAAGTCCGGAGTCGGGATTTTCGTGACTTTCTTTGGATTCGAAGGATCTGAAACATCGTACACGTACAAAGCTCCCAGGTTTCTCGACGTAACGTAATCCATGGTGACACCAAACAGGAAATTGCCTCTGAGACAAAGGCCGCTTGACATACCATATGGTCCATCATTTCCAACTGGATGAGGATCAACACAGTCACAGTCGGCGCTTCCCAACGGTGTTGGATTATCCCTGTTGGAGATATCCAGGATTGCTATTCCGCGCCTCCAATTAGAGAGGTAGAGCAGCTCCTTCGTTCTATCTAAAAGAATGTATACTCCACTGTATCCTTCAATTCTTTTCAGCAGTTTTATGTTCTCGATATCTGCGATATCGAAGACTTCGAAGAACTCTCTTTCAAGGCAGTAGAGTCTTCCCGAATCGGCGAGGAAGGTCGTGCAGTCTCCTGCAGTTTCAACCCTGGCACTGACGGATATCTTCGCCGGGTTGGGGACATCTGCCACAATGAATGACGAACCGATATTCCAGCCCGACAGATTCTCACCAAAAACAAGACGTTTCACAGATATCTTGCCTCCTTGATGGGAGATCACAGTCCGAAAAAAGCGATGTTTGTCAAGATCAGATGAAGCTCAAAGTTATCAAAAGTTTGCCTTTTCTAGCTGCCATTACTTGTCGACATCTCTGTCTCTTAACTCTTCTCTCAAGCGGGGATTGAGATCAAGAGCAAAAGGAGGTGGCCAGCGTCAGCCAAGCCCAAAATCATGAACCCGTTTTAAGAGATAGAAGAAGAGACGTTTTGGCTTCTTCAGGCTACTTCTATTATCGCCACGCCTATGTATTCCTTTGTCTGATCCAGTTCATCAAAAAAAGCCAAAACTGTTGGATTATTTACATCTCTGACATCCACAGTCGCGACACCGTGAGAGCATGCCAGATAGGCGGTATCTTTGTACACGGTAAATCCAAAGCCTTCTCCCGTGTCAATACGGGTCTCTTTTATGAGGCGAGGATGCACCAGGTTTGAGGTGTCGATCACCTGAAAGAATCCATTCTGCTTCCTGTCGCTCGAAAGGATCGGCGTAGAAGTACGTTTGGTGTAATCCCTGGAAGGACTCTCTTCATTGGATGACTCGAGTATTCTTCCGGAAAGAAGGAGTCGATTCCTGTAATTTCGGGCGAAAACGCCGAATCTTCCTTCAAGCAGCAGTTCTCCAATCGTGAGAGGCTCCTCAGGAGATGATATGTCTATTGAGAGAACTCCAAAAGCACCAACAGCAAATAGATGATTGCCATCTATAGCCATTCCATGGCCCCTAACGGGGGTTGTGCTCAATCTGGCAGCCTTCCTAATACTTTTGGCATCGTTTACGTCGTATACATAGAGCGCCTCACGTTCTTCATCCATAAAGTAGTCCATGGCGACTCCATAGACAAAGCTCCCCTTCTTTTCTATCTGGGAGATTCCATAGGCTCCAACAGTGGCGGTGGGTTCGACCGAAATATCACAATCACATGAGCCGAGCAGAGTCGGAGAAATCGGGTCCTTGACATCAATTACGCTTATTCCCTGCTGATAGCTTGAAAGGTACAAGCGTCTTTCCGATACTTCATACAGTGTTGTGTTGCCGGGATGGTTTCCCTCAAAGATGGATACTCTGGAGATTTCTGGAAGGCTCGAAACATCGAAGACTTCGAGGCTTCCAATTTCACTGCAGAAGAGAAGCCCGTTATGCGAGGCGAAAGAAATGGTCGTACCCAGAGTCCTTATCCGATCGACGAAGGATATATTGCGGGGATCGGTAACATCGAGAATTACAAAGGCCGTATCAGACGGTTCTTTGGGGAGCTCGCTCTCCGAAGTGATCATGAATCTTTTCACAGGCTATCACGCTCCTTCCAAAGAGCACGTGCGAACTCGAGACTTTACGCGTGCGTGGCTATTTCCTAAGAACTCTCGATTTAAGCCCTGTGCATCAAGTAGAATCGAGCTCTTCTCTGTGAGTGAGTCAGCTTCTGTTCTGGAGTTCTTTCGAATGATCGTCACCAATTTGCGTATTCAAACTTTGTGACAGAGCCGAACTCGTGTTTTCTGTATCTCTCTATTGTCTTTCCTATTTCTATCAGAGCCGGTTCTATGTACTCTTCCTTCACGTAGAGCCCCAGCCTGAAGAAGTTGTATCCTATTTCGTCATTGAAGAACCAGTTTCCCGGCGCAATCTCTATGTTATTCCTGTTGAGATTCCTTCTTATATCGCGTACATCAAAGCCCTTAGGAAGTTCTACCCACCAGCTTGTGCCTGAATCACATATGTTGGCTTTGGCGTACGACGGCAGGTATCTGTTACAGGCATGGATTAGCAATTCTCGCCTTTTTGCAAGTTTCTCCTGTACGAACGAAAGATGATGATCGTAGAACTCGGAGTTGAGTATCTCGTTTGTCACCAACTGAAGTAATCCGGCGACATCTCTTTCTATGACTCTCATTGAGCTCCACAATACGTCGAGCGCTTTTTCCGGGCCGACAATCCAGCCTGTAGTGACTCCCGCTCCAAAGGTTTTCACTATATCATGTATTTCGAAGACAACATTGTCCTCTTCATAGTGGCGGATTGGAAAGGGTGTCTTACCCGTGTACTGAAACTCGGAGCCCCCGGTCAAGTCGTCGACAATTGGAACTCTGTGACCTGTAGCGAGCTTCACAAGTTCATGTTTCTTCCTGTCAGGCATCGTCGAACCCATCGGTTCACCCGCAGTTGACTGTAAATAGATGAGTTTCACCGAATTCTTTCTGAGAACATCTTCAAGTTGGTTTAGATCGATTCCCTCAATACTTCTTCTTACAGGAATTACCTTCAAGTGAAGGGTCTTCAGAATTCCCAGCACGTTCATATTCGTGGGGTTTTCCACAACCACGCTTTCTCCCTGTCTGGTGAAGGCTTTGAAGATCAAATGCTCAGATTCGACGTTTCTGCCACTCACGATAACATTTTCAGGCTTCAGGCTCTCTCCATTACATCCGAGTCTCATACATATTGTTTTTCTAAGATCACGCAATCCTTTCGGATGCTCCACATGGTTGACCGTCTCAAGGAAGAGGTCGCTCTTCATTGCCCTTTGTGTGAGAGCCTTAAGGAGCTGATTTGGGATTAATTCATCGTCCGGCGATTCGTTGTGAAAAATCACCTGGAGACCGCGTGTAGCTATTTCGCTCGTTGGTGATCTCTTCTTGAACTGATGTGTATGTCTGTACCATGTGTCAAGGTGCCTGCACCAGTCGATAGGGCCAGAATCTGCTCCCTTCTCTTTTTTGGCGCGAATATATGTACCGCTTCCGACTTCTCTGTAGACAAGATCATCCATGTAGAGTTCGTTCATAGCTTTCAAGATGACGTTCTTACTCACGCCGAGTAGCTGTTCCATCTCTCTCAAGGAAGGCAGTTTAGAGCCGTCGGGATACTCGCCTGATAGGATTTTCTTTCTCAGCCTTTCGATTAACTGCAGATATAGCGGAACCGTGCTTTCCTTATCTAGCTTAAAGTCGATTCTGAACATCTGTCTCACCCACTTTTCGAGTCTAGTATATCTTCAACGGACTGAAGGGAATCTATTCACCAAATCCATCTTGGTTTCCCGGAGACTTCTGCGACATAATGATCTCGCGCGCTCGAAAACACACAGGAGAAGAAAAGCACAACGATATAAGCCGTTGATCTGCGCTTCACTTAAGCATCTCCCTTCAGTCTCTCCAGACATCCCATGATCTCCAGGGCAGTTCGAACATCGATCCATATTTCCATGGCCCGTGATGGATGCTATTGTCGTACGCATAGAGAAGAAGCTGTGTAGTCGTAAAGACGATAGGCAAATGTTGGGCCATCAACAACTGGAATTCGGAGAACAGTTCGTATCTCTCTTCGAGTTCAATAACGGATCTTTGCACTTCTAGGATCTCATCTATTCTCTTCTGCCAGTCGGGATAATAATACGTCTCCTCGGTTATATGATCGCTTGGATTGTAATCGGGGTGATAATTCCAGTAATGTCTCGCCCCGCTTGAATGGTAGACCATTGTAAGGAGACCCGGCTCAGCGCCTGCCTCTGCGAGTGTCATTGAGTCGAATGTTCCAGAATGGGCTTTGGTAACACATGTGTCCCAGTCCATGAAAGCAGTAGTTGCGTTGATTCCGATCTTTGAAAGTTGATCTGAGAGAACTGTGACGATTCCCACCCACTGGCTGCTCCAGGGACAGGTTAGTATCTGGAAACTCACTGGATTCCCATAATAGTCGATACAGGTTCCGTCACTTCTCCAGTCGAAACCGCCTCGCTTTAGCTCAAGCCTTGCCCGGGTCGGCGAAAAGTCGTAACTGATCTCCTCCACATTGGGATCGTAATAGATGCTCGATGAAGATAATGGCCCGTGAATAGAGGCGCCCAGACCAGAAAAGACCGTACTGAGAATCGATTCTCGATCCATCAGGTATGCTATTGCCTTCCTGAAGTGCTCATTTCTGAACCACTCGCGCTTCACAGGATCGGGAGCGTTGAAATTAAACATGAGGAATTCAGTCAGCGGTCTCGACTGACCGGACACAACACTCCATCCCTTTTCCTCGGCCATCGAGAGCACCCGGGAAAACTGTTCAGCTGTCGGATTGTAGACATCGAGTTCGCCGGCCTCGAAACGAAGAAGACCTTGTTCCATGCTCGTAGAGACCTTGACAAAGATCTTATCTAGATACGGCAATCTGAAGCCCGAGCTATCAAATCTCCAGTAATACGGGTTCTTCTCAAGTACTATCATATCTCCGAGGTGAAATTGCTCAATGACGAAGGGTCCCCTACCCACGACTTTCTCGGTTTCTCCAATATTCCACGAGGAAGAGAAAGTCCCTTCAGTCACATTCTTTTCGAGACAGTGTTTCGGGAGAATCGGAGTAAGGCCGATGGTTCTTGGTGCAAGGGCATTTGGCTCGCTCCATGTGAACGAGATAATGTTGCCCTCCATTTCTACCAAGGGCAGATCACCTGCAGAACCCATTAAATTACTGTTGCCGAACAGAGTCATCTCCGAAACTAGATATATCTCTTCAAAAGTCCATCTCACGTCCTCAACAGTGAAGGGTTGTCCATCTGACCACTGAAGGCCCTCACGAATGACAAAACTCAATGTACACCCGTCTTCGGAAATCCACCAATCCTTGCATAGAGCCGGATGCTCCGGGAATCCAAATTCATTTTCAT
>Ga0209614_1001305_pt1 | contig 19103 bp, 14 predicted proteins | sample BlaSprsedimmetaG_FD_185484 | JGI IMG/M metagenome (GOLD analysis project Ga0209614, IMG submission 185484) | Hot spring sediment bacterial and archeal communities from California, USA to study Microbial Dark Matter (Phase II) - Blank Spring... ... | reverse complement strand
ACCATGTTCATTCACCTTTTCCGTTTTACTTCACTGACATACACGATGTGCATCTTCTTCGGCACATCGAGAAATGCCTTCTTTTTCAAATCATAGTACACAGTTCTCGGCAGCACGCGGGCGTAGTAGCCCTTAGCCCTCCACTGTTCAGCTGCCTTTTTCGCTGACGCCTGCGTGTATTCGCCCTTAAGAGGGTGAAACCATACCGATTTCCCCCCCACCGTCAGTTCAATGTCATCGGGCATGTTCATTCACCTCTACACTACCCCTTTGGCCCGCTGCACGCCCCAGATGCGTTTGCCCACCATTGTGGAATAGATCACATAGTAACTCCGTGAAGGCGTCTGATATCCCACGAGCGTGAATTTCAATCCGCGATCAATTGCCGCAGCGATATCAGGGTTGCGTTTGTACCCCGCGACGTACTGCGATGCCGTCCGCTTCGATGTGAACACCGCGTCCCGCCTCGGAGGGACAAGGATTTTCCACAGCATTCCCCTGAACTTGATCTGGTATGGGATATCACCCCGTGCTTCAATATACCGAACCATGTCACTTCCATCCATTCATTTGTTTTTTGAACTTGATCCCCGCTTCCACCCGCGCCCGCAGTACCGCAAACACCGGATCGATGTAGGAGATCCACACAAATTCATTCACATTCAATTTCCCGTTCCTGATCGCACGATTGGTTACTGCATCCATTCCATATTCGGTCATGGAGTACTGGGGTTTTCGCACCTTGCTCTCGTGGAAGAAGACCGCATAGTTTCCTTCCCTTTCAACAGGTGATGGCACCAGAGCATTCGCCCGATCCAGTTCTGCACGAACCTTCGCGGCAAGCAATACCCGTGCATCAAACCCCGCCTCATGCAATACACGAGTGATTGCATATGCAGTTTGTTTGGAAACGGGATGAGAATAGAGAATGAATTGTTGACCCTGAATTTTTTTCGTCGGTGGACGGATGTGGTTCACCAGAAAGTACAGTTCTTCGTACGCGGGCAACCACAGGTTCAATGAAGACCTGTATTTTTTGCCCGATTTTAAATCTGCACTTTCATTCATCGGCTTTCACCTGTGAAAAAATTCTGATCGGTACTCGTTACAAAAAATAGTATTATTATTATCATATATAAGGGTTTTTCTTGATCTGTATCCTGATTTTTTTGGATAAAATAGATGCAATTTAGGATTTTTCTTTTTGGTTTTGCCGCACCATTCGCAGTACATGCACCACTGCGAATGACATGAGAAAGATGCTTGCCGTCAACAGGATCAATTCAGTGTAGGCTTCCCCAAACACATCGATATAAATCACCACCCTTTTCTCTTCACTGAAATAGGCTTTCAGGAACAATCGATACGTCCAGATCGCCAACCCGTAGCTCAACAGGAGACCTTGCACGATCAGGTAATTCCTCAGTAATGCAAAAAAACTCTGTTTTTTTGGGCCAGCCAGTTCACTCGCATTTATCAGGGCATCCATTTCGTTCGGCATTTTGTATCAACCTCCGCAACCGCTCCACTTTCCGATAATCCTGATACAGGAACACTCCAGCGATCATCCCGATCACAGGAACCAGATACAACACCCACGGGACATTTTCACACTTTCCGAATAGATAACACAGAGACAGAATATTCACCAGAATGAATACCAAAACACCCCTACTGGATGAAACCACCCAATACCCCATGAATCGCCCTCATTCATCTTTTGTTCTTATACGGGATATTTCTTCTGTCAGCAGCTCGATCTCTTTCTTCTGCCCCTGCATTTCGATGAGCGCGTTGTTCAGCAACCCCACCATCTGATTAAACTGATACTGGAGCGTGGTGCCACCCTGCACGATTGCCATGATATTGTTGATGTTCCCGTTCGCCATATTGAGATTCTGATTGATGGGATTAATTTTTGCATCAAATTCGTGGAGAAGAAGGTTTCGGGTGGTTTCCAATTTTTCATCGATCCCGTTGCTGACCAAGCATTCCACCATTGGAGCAACGGTGTTTTCAACGGTGCTCTGGATAATCGGTTTAATATTGAGCGCATTCCGCAGGGCCTGATCCACTTCGTCGGCCAGATCTGCATCACCATGAATCTCCATTTCCGCCTGATCGGGATCGCCCAGTTTCTCCAGCGAATTGTCGATCCTGATCCCTTCTACCGATAAGTTGCGGCCAGAATTGAGAACCCTCTTAGCGATTTTCGAATTGAACGCGAGATGAAGGTCTCCGATGATTTCAGGATCGCCCAGCTCGATATCCAATCCAAGAGCATTCTGTTCACGGACAAATCGGGACACCCCTTCATGGATCTGGGCAACGATGATCCCTGTGGCATCCTTGCCCGTCTTGGCCATGATGTGCTGGCGTTTTAATTTGTAGGCAACGAGAGTGTTCCCGTGCACCTCCACCCCAACGTCACCATTCTGGTGTTTGATATGAAATTTATGTCGAATGTGGCCACGCGGATGCCATTTTTTCACATGTTCTATCTTGGAATCATGTACCCGATCATGCACATTGACACTGACCAGTTCGCTCAAGGTTTTTTCCGTGCCATACCGCTTGAGGTTGACAACAGGATATTTTATTTTGAGATGGTGCGGAATGCAGAGGGTGTATGATCCGTCTTTATTCGGGTTTTTTGCAATGAGAGCTTTCAGTTTTGTGGTAACAGTATAGGTGGTTGCACGGCCACAGAGAGGATCACCCGTGGCAACGGTTTTGGTTTTACCCTTGTAGGTGACAGAAAATCTCTGGGGGACAATGAGTTGATATTTCTCCAGTGTCCGCACCACTTTATTGACATGGCTGCGAGAAATACCTAACCGCTTGGCTATATGCGCCTGATAATCACCCTGTTCCAAGAATTTGATGATGTTGACCTGCGTCTCATTGAGCGAAGCCACGAATTCGATAGCTTCCTGCGCAAGGTTGAAATCATCAAACGAGATCTGTTTATCCAAACGGACTCCCCATTGTCACTCTTTCAGATCAGCACCACAGTTTACCTCATATTCGGCCATGAACCGAACACGGCCCATAAAATACATTTTTCAGGTTGATAAAACCAACCTATTTTGACATATGTTTGTTTTTCATCTGCAACGCCTGTTTTTTCAGACGCAATGCACCCGAAGTCATGCCTGCTTCTTCCAAGGTGTTGGCCCGATCAATCAGATCTTTGATTTCCTGCACTGCAAATCTCGACACTCCTGACATATCAGCCAATTCTGCATCAATATTACGGTTCTTTTTCATTTTTTTAGAAGGAGATTCTGATAACGCATCCTTGAACCGCGATACGAAAGAAGATGTTTGCGTACGCCCATTATTCGCAGATTTTGTTGTTTTTCCACCATTACCAATAGAATTTGCACCTTTACTCATTGCCAACACCTTGATCCATTTGCATTTTTTTACTCCGGCCACACGATATTGATGGAGCTACCCCCCAATTGCATCAGTTCTATAAGAATTGGGCGGTTCACCCCACCCCATGTCCTATATAGTTGATAGGGTTGGAAGGTATATAAGGATTATTTTTTTCATTTGCTTATCTATATCACGGTTTTTATTATTTGTTTCTGGTTTTTTTCCGTTCGGGCACATCGAAGTACTGCTTGCACCGCGGACACTCTTTCGGCAGACCATCGGGATTTGCGAGCGACACTTTCACCCTCGGTTTCCATACGTGCCCGCAATTCGGGAAGGGACACACGCAGTACGTCGTTCCCTTCTCAGTCTTCGTTTTCAGATAGAATTTACCCCTTTTCAATCGTGTATCTGCCATGTTCTTTCTCCGTTGTGACTCACCACAAAGCAAATGGTGCAATTTTTGATCCCGTTGCAATCATATCACACCATCTGATATAAGATAATAATATTAGTAAGTATATCAATCTTTCGAAAATAAACATAAAATTGAATATTTTGATGTAAAATATATTTTTTTAGAGTTTTTGCGCAGATCGTGATCTGCCCCATCATCGATATTTCCGATCTACCAGAATATAGACATTCCATCTGCCTTTATGCGAAATATGCTTGATTTTCACCGAAGGATACCCCATGCTCAAGAAAGCACGGCGAATGTTCAGTGCCCCCTCTTTGGAATGCGCCTCGGCAATCTTCCGGTATTTTCTGCCTTCAAAAGAAGTCTGGTGCCGGGAAAGCATGATGCCCCCTCACTATTTCTTGGATTTCTTTTTTGCAGATCCTTCAGGCGGTTCAACGAAGATCACAGGATACGGGATGGGTTGAAGGGTCGGGGAAAGGGCCTGCGGTGTGAGGGGTTCCCCGGCCATCCGCCGCTGATTGAGTTCCACGAAATTGGTATTCATGAAGTCAACTGCATTCGAGACACGAGGGGCACCGACTCCCCCACTCGTCCGCCCCATCCGAGCATTGTTTGCACCCACGTAATCCACTTTCAGGAGATCCAACGAGGTCATATGCGGTTGCTGAACCATCTGGGGTTGAGCGACCTGTCCTGTCGGCTGCTGCGGCCTGCCGCGAGAGACCCCCACGTAATCGGTGTTGAGGAGTTCCATCGGGCTGCGAAGAGTTACAGGTGCAGCCTGCACTGTGGAAGCTGCGGCCTGCCGCGGTTGTGCCGTATACAGGGGCATCATCTGTTGCAGTTGACGGGCCTGCTGCTGCACCACAGGGTTTGGAGAGGCATATCCGTAGTATCCACCCATGTTCTGGTTCGGGGTATACATGGGCATCACTCCGTTGGCCTGCCCGAACTTCTCCAGCTTCTTCTGCATCTCGGCCTGTTTCTGGAACTGTTGCATCTGATGTTCCATTAGTTCATTCTGATGTTCCAGTTCATCGAGTTCGGCGTCCATTTCATACTTACGGCGATCCCGTTCCATGTCGCGGATCTTTTTCTGGCGTTCGGCACGAGAGGATGCATAGTCTGCACGATCCTCTTCCCGTTCCATGTCCCGCTGTTCCTGTTCCCACCGCCGCTTGTCGATCTTTTCGTTGGTTTCGTCCACCCAATCGAAATAGTCTTCCGTGCCCTGTTTGACGGCCCCCAACCCTTCTCTGGTAGCCCTCAATCCCACTTTGGTACCCTCTTTCACCTGATGACCAAGTGATTTGGCCAGCGAGATACCTTCGGTTTTCATCTTATCAACAGTGCGGGAAAGTTTATCCATGTACCCCTCTTTCGATTCTGCCTCGCCCGAAAGATCTTCTTCGAAGATCTCTTCTTCTTCGTTATCCATCAAAGATTCAGCGAGATTGAGCGTTCCGCCGTCTTCCGAGTCTTTCCGCCCCTTGCGGCCCTTGCGTCCTTTATACCCCATACCAATTCACCCACAAATTTGATACCAATTCAGGTTTTTCACCTTATGCTCGGATCATGATCTAGTCTGCCGAGCAGATGATCTCGATGTCCAATGATCATAATAATATTGATAAGTATATTAATGTTATTGGTGCTCATGGCGTTCACGAATCGTGCGCCGGATAAACACAATTGAGGCTGCTATGAGCGTATAGACAAGAGAGAGTTTCATCCCTTCGTAGGCCATGACGAATAAAGGTGATGCAATTTTTCTTCCTGAATTTGCATCAGGATCAGCCTGATCGTCCAATCCATTCTCTTCCAGATAGGCTTCCGAGAAACCGGATTTTACATAGGTGACATTATACTGGTAATCATCTGCATTAATTAGGGCTACCATACTGGTAAGACCCCAGAGGATAATCCCCATCAGCCCTACAGCCACCAGATAGCCTTCCCAATACTGACGATCCAAATACGAGGCCATACGTCACCGCTTCTCGTCGTCTTCTGTACACAACCCCAAGAGTTTTTCCAGATCCACGCCCAGTTTGTCTATGATATATTTGTTGGTACAGACGATACCTTTCCCCAAATTGCCCTGCCCGTTCCGCCACTCGAACTGTTTACGATGGTTCCGATCAGTGATTTTTACTTCGATGTTATAATCCCGCAAAATGTCAATGATTCTCTGAACTTCCCGCTGCTTTGCACACTCTTCATCTGTTTGTTCGTTCATTTTCTGCACTTTTTGCCCATTGTTGTTCACGGTTTTCGAACCCCCTTTGTAAATATGCATCTAATCCTCCCCTCTTTTTGATAATCGTTCATAAAATACATAGGTTTTGGAATCCATACCACCATACAGACAAGCTCTTGTTGTATACATATGCAACTCCTCACATAAATGTGTAGTTCTGTTTTTCAGTACCATGCCAATGCCCCCTCCAGCATGTGGTAGAGTGATCGGATCACAAAGACACTCTGGAAAATCATCATAGCAATAATCACCAACCATAGGCCCCCATGCCCAACACACTGGAGAAGAAGGTAAAATTCGATCACTAGACTCAATCCACCCAGTACCACCGTGTGCAAATCGTTCCTGATGAACAACGTAACAACCATCAGGAGGAAAGCAATTGCCATGAGAAAGGTGATCAGAACCGAGTTCTGCACGGTGGTAGCTGTTCCCTCAAGGAATCGAGCACTATCCAGTGCAGATTCCACTCTGATAATGTGTTCTTCCGCAGGGTTGATGCCGTGGAGATAGTAATTACACTTTGTGAGGTTGGTTTCCACCTGTTGCCCGTCAATGTAGACCCGATAGGCGGCGGAGAAGTTTGTCCATGACCATCTGATCCATTCTTCTCCAACTTCGTGCTGTAAATCACCCACACCCAACTGCCACTCTGCCACCACCTGAATGTAGGAGACTTTTGTCTCGGTATCCTCGCCATAGATGTTGGTAACGGTTAATGAAACTGTGTAATTCCCAATCGAGGCATACTGATGAGACGGGTTTGTGGAGAGACTGAAGTTCCCGTCACCGAACGTCCAGTTCCACGTAGAGGCACCTGTGGCCAACGAAGTGAATTGTACTGGTTGATTTATACCCACCAATGTGGAAGAGGCCACGAAGTTTGCAACAGGCGGCTGCGGTGCAGTGAAAGTAAGGTAATCCACTTTTGTTTCAGTATCTTCGCCACCCGATCCGGTTGCTGTCAGGGAAACGGTGTACGTTCCAGCTTCTGTGTAGGTATGCGAAGGATTCTGCAACGAGGAATAATTTCCATCACCAAACGACCAGTTCCATGACGTTACATTGTTTGTACTCAGATCCGTGAACTGGATACATTTTGGCACCACTCCAGAGGTTGTATTCGCGGTGAAATCCGCAACAGGCGCAGGTTCAACATATGTGGTCACATTGATGTAATCGGTTTTGTTTTCCCAATCGAATCCGTCTTCATTTGTTGTTTTGAGACGTACCGTGTACAATCCTGCGGTGACATAGGTATGTACCGGGTTTTGCTGTGTTGAGGTGTTCCCATCCCCGAATATCCAGTACCATTCAGTCGGCGTGTTTTCAGAGGTGTCATTGAATTGCACAGACAAGGGCTTGTCACCCGAGGTTGTGTTTGCCGTGAAATGAGTGATTGGCGGGAATTCAGCAGGCTCAGATTCTACACTGATATAGTCGATTACCGTCTTGATGTCACTACCATCATCGTTCTCTACGGTGAGCGATACGGTGTAATCACCCACACCAGTATATGTGTGGGACGGGTTCTGTTGTTCGGAATAGTAGCCATCTCCGAATGACCAGTTCCATGTAGTGGCATTCACCGATAGATCGGTGAAACCCACCACCAAGGGAGCATACCCGTTAGTGACGTTGGCCGTGAAACCTGCTTCAGGTGGATAGGTTTCATCGACGGTGATGTACCCCGTCTTGTTCTCCCAATCAGAACCATCATCGTTGGTAACGAGAAGGTGTACATCATAGATACCTGCATTCACATACGTATGGATCGGGTTCTCGGATTCACTGTAGTTGCCGTCTCCGAACGACCAATTCCATGCGGTGGCATTGATAGACGTACTCGTGAACTGCACCGATAACGGCTTTTTGCCCGAGGTGACGTTGGCCGTGAAACCTGCTTCAGGTGGATAGGTTTCATCGACGGTGATGTACCCCGTCTTGTTCTCCCAATCAGAACCATCATCGTTGGTAACGAGAAGGTGTACATCATAGATACCTGCATTCACATACGTATGGATCGGGTTCTCGGATTCACTGTAGTTGCCGTCTCCGAACGACCAATTCCATGCGGTGGCATTGATAGACGTACTCGTGAACTGCACCGATAACGGCTTTTTGCCCGAGGTGACGTTGGCCGTGAAACCTGCTTCAGGTGGATAGGTCGGAGCAGCAGTCACGCTAATATACTCAATTTCAGATTTGTTTGTAGTTCCGAAGGCATTCCATATAGTTAACGTGACGTTGTAGAGGCCCGTGCTGTTGTAAATGTAAACTGGATTTTCCTCTATGCTGTAGTTGCCGTCTCCGAACGACCAGTTCCATGCGGTGGCATTGATACTAGTACTGTTGAACTGGACAGTTAATGGTTTATTACCATATGTCACGTTACTGGTGAAATTTGCCGTCAAATTATTGGTAACGTTAATGTACGCAGTTTCATTCTTCCAGCTATCACCATCATCATTCTGCACATGCAGTTTCACGTCGAAGACGCCGAGGGTTGCATACGTGTGGGAAACATTCTGATCAGTGCTGTAGTTACCATCACCAAAACTCCAGTTCCAGCTGGTGGCATTGATACTGGTGTCAGTGAACCCAACGATTAGGGGAGCATCACCTTCGGTGACATTGGCCGTGAAGTTGGCAGTTGGAAGGTAGGTTGCATTCACAGCAATGTATGCAGTCTCATTCTTCCAATCATCACCATACGAGTTAGTTACGTGCAATGAAACATTGTAGGTACCCGCACCCACATAGGTATGGAGAGGATTTTCCGACGCACTGTAGTTGCCGTCGCCAAACGACCAGTTCCATGCTGTTGCATTGACACTGGTAGAGTTGAACTGGACTGCAAGAGGTGCATCACCAGAGGTGACATTGGCCGTGAAGTTTGCTATGGGAGCCGAACCGCCCGTCTCTTCCAGTTCATACCAGAGACGGGGATAATCGTTGCCATCGTCAATGTACCAGATTTCATCCACCCAACTTTCAATTCCCACGATATTCCAATTCACATAGGTGTCGATATTCTGCATTGAGGCGACATTTTTTGAAGTTGCACCAGTAATATTGGTGTAGGACGATTCAAGACAATAATTATCAGCTGATACGCCCAAAACATTCTGGCCAATAAATCCACTGACATATTCGTCACCCCCCGTTACATTACCTATATTATAACAATATTGCACGGTACCTTCATCATTCAAACCAACCACGCCACCAATGTTGTTCGATTCTGAATCAACGACTAAAGATACATTGGCATAACAATTTGTAAGATTAGATTCAGAGCTCAATAGCCCTACCATACCACCAACATTGTCGCCAGCACCAGTTTGAATTAAATTACCCGACACCGAACAATATTCCACATTTCCAGCAAGATATCCGGCCAACACCCCCATATATCCATATGACGATTTCACCTGCACATCTTCTAATTTTACCGAATGTACAGAACCGTTGGCCGCGATATACCCAAACAGACCCGTATATCCTGATGACGTATTTAGCCGTAAATATTCAATCGTATTACCCCCGCCATCGTATTCACCTGTAAAAGGTTCCTGAGCATTCCCTACGGGCGTATGTATGGTTTTTACAATGATGAACGTGCTGCTTGAATCTGGAGCTGACCCCGATACCCAACGGGGATATGTAAGAATAGTTGGTGGGTCTAAATTCCACACACGAGAAACAGATCGAATCTGGCCTTCACCTTTACCCCCTGTGATAATTACATTATACCCAACCCAATCTTCCCACACATCCAAATAAGTCTTAAAATCTTCGGAATATATACCATTTGCAATACCTGTTCCCCACCCCTGACCTTGCATAATAAAGTTATTCAAATCGGATACTTGTATGTAGTATGAGTTACTATCCCACCCGTTATACCTCCCATTCAGAGCATTACAACCAACGTTTTTCAGATCAAATTCAGATGTTACTTGCCACGGATCTTGTTCAGTCCCTGATCCCTGTCCAGAAATATTTTCCAGCTCGAACCAGAGACGAGCCGTATCAACTCCAGAATCGAGGCACCAGATTTCATCTGACCAGTGTTCATTTATATTTATATCCCATGCATCAGTATAATCAATGAATTGAGTATATGCATATAAATCTTTTAACTCGTCCATTGTTTTCGAAGAGGCCCCGATTATTGACGAGTGTGATCCATTATAGCAGAGGTTTGTGGAATACGTTGTCGTAACCTGTCTTCCGAAAAATCCACCACATTCTGTATTCCCCTGATCTACCACACCACGAGAATAACACCGCTCGACGGCTCCAGCATTTGCAAACCCCACCAATCCAGCAACATAGTTGTTTTGCGACCCACTAATTTTAATTCGCACATCAGTATAACAATCTTCAATTGTACCAGCAGTGATTTGACCGCACAATCCCCCGATTGTCGATGCTGTATCACTCGTTATATTGATCTCCCCGGTTACTCCACAACGACGAATTGTTCCATAACTCCTCCCGGCTAAGGCACCAACATAATTTGTTGCATTATCCACCTGCACATACACATCCTCCAAAATCAGGTTTTCAACCATACCTCCGGTATCGATATACCCGAATAATCCTTTATAGGCAGATGATGGAGAAGTAGACGGAGATAGATACAGATCTGCAATTACATATCCATTCCCATTATACACCCCCGTAAACGGATCATACACATCTCCTATTTGCGTGAATGCTTCACGTTCAGCCCCCACAGGACATTGAATATCCATAATTTGAGAATAATAATCATTCAAATTCCATCCAGCATAAGTGCCTTCAGTATCCCCGCACCCAACATGCTTTAAATCTTCATAAGATGCAACTTCAATCGGCGCATTTGTTGCTGCACCATCAGTTACTCCATCACTTTTACACCCCGACAGACTTACTGAAATCACTTTTACGGTATATTCTGTTGCAGGATCTAAACCCTGAGCCACCCATGATTCAATATCCGCCGCAACATCATCCTGATAAATGAAACCCAAACCTGAATCTAAATAAATTTCACAGTAATTGAAATTACTGTCATCAGGATCAGTCCAGTTCCACGTTATCGTAGTATAGGTAACATTCGTGCTTGTTAAATTCCCCACATTTGAGGGAGGAAACCCTTCAGTCACATTAATATAACCCAGTTTCGTTAGCTCATCACTACCCACATTATTTGACACATTGAGTTTTATACTGTAATTCCCGGCTTCGGTGAATTGATATTCGGGATTTTTAGCCGTGCTAAATTGCACCCATCCACTGCCGCAATCATAGTACCACAACCACGAAGTGGGTAAATTCGTACTTTCATCAGTGAACGCGATGTACTCATTCTCTTCGATTACTGTGCAGTTAGCACTAAAATTGGCTACAGGAGGATCAGTTGCACCCAATTCATACCATAACCGCGGGAAGTCAATACCATCGTCAATATACCACACTTCCCCCGAATATTCAGGAATAGTAGATATGTCCCAATTTGTATAGGTGGTAATATTTTGCATCTGTGAAGTATTGCAAGAAGTTGCACCCGATATTGTTGGATATGCATCTTCATGACAATAATTATCCAAATAACTTCCCCCAATTAATCGTCCACAAAAACCATCATTATAGTAACGGCCACCTTCGACCAATGAACCCGTACTGTAAGTCCTTACGATATTTCCATAATAATTTACTCCCGCAACAGTTCCAAAATGATCATAGGTAACAGTTACAATATCCACATCCGAGTAACAATCCCAAATCCCCGAACCTTTGCCAGAATCTGTAGATACACCATTTGCACCGACTATACCACCAACATATCCCGCAGCCCACGTAACATTTATATTGCCAGAAACTGAACAATTTTGGATTTTTCCCCCGTTGAGAGTATTACCTGCAAGTATACCATTATATCTATATTTGAAATAGAAGTCGGCATCGACTAATTTGAGATTTTTCACCAAACCTCCGTCAATTCTACTGAACATACCATAATATGATGGATACCCCGATACCCCATAATTAGTCTGATATAAATCGTGGATTATATGCCCGTCTCCATCATACACCCCTGTAAAACGGTTTGTTTCATCCCCTATTCGTTCAAAATTTTCTTGATCCGCGCCTGTTGGGGCCTGAATGTCATCAGTTTGGATGTAGTGGGAATCAAGATTCCATCCAGCATACTTGCCGTTCGCGAGTTCACTGCCGACATATTTCAGGTCAGTATAGTTGGCGACTTGCCACGGATCGCCAGAGGTGCCTGATCCTTGCCCGGTAACGCCATCCATTTCGTACCAGAGAATCGGATACGCGTTGCCGTCATCGATATACCATTCTTGTCCATCCCAGTTAGACTCTGATGCAGTAATATCCCAATTAGTATATGTACCAACATCCGCCATTTCAGTAAGATTACGGGAGGTTGCGCCAGTTATAGATGAAAATGCACCTTCATAACAAAACGAGTCAGATGATGTCCCCGTACCTGCCTGATGCCCGACAAACCCATCACAATACACAGATCCATTTTCATCCAATGTACCCAGAACATAACATCGTGAAATAGTGCCTGCCGGATTATACCCTACCAACCCCCCAACATACTCGCACCCACTATTGATATCTATCGATACGTTTGTATAACAATCATCTATTATTCCCTCTTCCCTAACATATCCTACCAAACCTCCCATTTGAGATGCCGATCCCGAGGCAACCATTGAACCTGCAACAGAACAATCCTCTAACGTTCCATCGGCCATCCAACCGATCAGCCCACCACAGTACGTCGAACTACAGGATATATTGATGTCAATTAATTTGACATTTTTAATGGTTGCATCAGCTGTTCGTCCAAATAAACCAGTATATAACGTTGATGATGAAATAGTTAAATTTGATATTACATATCCATCTCCATCATATTGGCCTGTAAAATACGGACTTGCCCTACCTATTGGCGTGAAATACCCATTACAATAAATATCTGCTGTCTGAATATAGTAATCAGTTGAATTCCAATATGCGTAATCTCCCGAAACGTCATTACACCCAACATGCCGCAGATCTTCAAATGTTGCCACTTGCCACGGATCAACCTCTGTTCCTGCGCCTGAGAAACCATCCATATAAACAACGGTCTGACCATCCTTTATCTCATAGTATGGGCGTTTTGGCTCTCGTTCTAACTCCCCTACGGGTATATACTCATCTAGATCAACGACTTCAATCGTCCCATTTATCTCTTTGAGCGCGTAGACACGAGAATAGGTATTTTTGGGGAATATAATTGAACCGTTCAGGGTTTCCGCACCATCGACCCACACCATATGATACGGATACTCAATGCCAGCGGCTTTTTCCGCGGCTTTTATTTCATCTGTCCTACTATAGAATGCAAGTTTTTCAGTATCAGGGTAGCCTTCGAGGATGACAGTTGCATCCATATAGGGTTCCCGCAGCGTATCCGCTTTTTCGAGAATGGCGAGCCGATCTTCTTCCTCTTTGGTCAGTTCATCCGTTCGTTCCTTTGTGTCCGTGAGCGTTTTCTTTTCGACAAAAAGATCCTCTTTCGTGAGGGTTTCGTCATCTATTTTATATTCTATCGGTTCTGGCGAGAGATAATAGATATTTTCCCCCGAGCTATCGTAATGTACATAGTACGTCGCTTTAATATCAACAGTATCCACGATTGGAGGCACGGTGGGTTCTGGAGTAGGGGTAGCGGTAGGAGTTACTGTTGGTTTGACAGTGGGTTTTTCAGAGGGTTCTGGAGTAGGGGTAGCGGTAGGAGTTACTGTTGGTTTGACAGTGGGTTTTTCAGAGGGTTCTTCAATGAGAACTCCTGCTGATGTAACCAAACATATACTAATTATAAGCAAAATACATGCAAATATTGTGGTTCGTCTCATCATCCCATTCACCACCAATTGATAACATCCGTCCCGTATTCATAGAGAGATTTGATGACAAAGTAGGCCATAAAGACCATGAAGGCAATAACTACCATCCACAGGAAGCCATACCCGTACGAAAGGCCAAGTAAATAGAAACAGATCACCTCCCCCAAGACACCACAGATGATCACCCGCAGATGCTCTTTGATGAACATGGTGAGAAGGGCCAGCACGAAGGAGAATATGACCAAGACCATGATCAGGTAGAGAGAAGTGAGCGTTTTTGCAGTATTTGATGCAATTTGTTCCCCCGTTGTTGGACTACGGATTTCAAAGGTGTGCTCTTCATGCGAGGAGATGTCAGTGAGGTAGTAGTACTTGAGCGTGGCGTTCTCACTGATCAGTTCCCCGTCCAGATAGAGGTTGTACTGGGCGGTGGCATTTCCCACGTCCGGCCACTCCCACTTGATCCACGTCTCCCCCGCTTCGGAGGTGAGGCCCGCTGATGCAGGGGCCACGAGGAGCACCACCCCGATCATGAGTATCAGAAGAAATTTTGTATTCTGCATTAAAATCGCACCTTGATTATCTTCATAAATTTGCCAATTACAAGGAGCAGAGCTATCCCCATCACCGTGACCATGATGCCGATGATACCCAAGATGAGGGGTTGCCGCATCATCTGGGCATCCTCATACTCCTCCGCCATTTCCGGCGACGTGGTGTTGTTCGGTTTCAATTCTGCATCTGCATTCGATGCCATCATGATCACGAGCATCCCGAAGACCATCATGGCCACAAAGACCAATATTAACCCAAATACATCTTTTTTTGCCATCTCTCTACCTCCTGCGTGTCACTACCCAGTAGACGATTCCCGCAATTCCCACGATGAAGGCCACCTGTGCAAATTGCACCGCTTCCGGCGGGAAAAGTTCCCAGATCATGCCGCCGATGAACATCGTCACCAGTGCAGGGATGATGATGCTCCGCTGTTTCATGGCCATGTTTGCCATAATTGCACCTAATACGAGGGCGAAAAAGAACGCACCCATCGTGGCCACATACGGACTCCACGTCGCCGTTGTCATGTCCCCCGCCAGATCCCTGTTGTCATCGTCGTTGATGTCCGCACTGCTGTAATCGAAGGTGTACCCCGAATCGTCGTAGCCGTAGACGAACTGATACGTATCGATCCCATAGTTGGTTGTGGCGTGTGGCGAAAGAGACGTGAGCGTAACACACATTTCTTCGCCAAAACCATACTCGCAGGCCGCACGGTAGTAGATTGTCTCCCCTGCAATCAACCCGTGCTCCAATCCCGCAAGATCTCTACTGAAGGTATCGGTTGCCTGAGTTGAATAAGCTTTGGTGGAATACCCATAACTGTTGGACTTCGTGCCATACTCGAACCACGTTTCCAGCGTGCCAGTGTAGTTGACCACTTCACCCCAGAGCGTCGCTTCTGATGAAGAAACCTCCGTTGCACCCAGTGTGCGGACATATTCACATTCAGGGTAACGTCCGGTGTAATCCGCACTGTGTGACGAGTTGGTGAACGTCAAGTAGTTGGTTCGGATCATCTGACTTGAACCATCCGCACTCTGGATGAACAGGGCTATCGAGAACGTACCTGCATTCTCATAGGTATACGAGGGATTCTGTTCACTCACCATTACTTCATCGAGACTCCACGACCAGCTGGTAATCGGGCTGGTGTTGGTGCTCGTATCGGTGAACTGGACGTGGATGGGCACCGTTCCCGTGGTTTCAGAGACTTCGAAGTCGGCCACCAGTTTGGGTTCGGTGGAGGTGTTGAAGGCGATCACCTTTTTGCCGCTGCCCTCGATTGCCGAGCAGTAGAGCAGCCCTTCGGCACCGAGCACGTAGGGGGTATCCCCGTTCCTGATCGAGACATCGTTGATCAGGTTGCCGTCCGTGTCCACGATGTCGTAGCCATAGTAGCCGCCGCTGACGAGGTAGCCGTTGTTGGTGTAGATGGGGGCTTCGTCACCGTAGGAGATCTGAGTCGTCCACATCACGGCCCCTGTTGGCGGGAAGATCCCCTTCAGGTAATGGTATGATCCATCATCAAAGAAGACATACGGGTAGCCGTCATCGTCCAGCGTGACCCCTTTCGCATATCCGGTGAACGAGGTATCCCACTGTTTACTGCCCGTTTCATCGAAAGCATAGAGGGTTGAAGATGAGGTCAAAGTTGCATAGGTGAGGACGTAGATAATGTTGGAGTCTTCATCCACCACGGGCGAGTTGGGGCCGCAGGCGTCACCGAGGCTGTAACTCCAGTTCAGGGAAGGCGTGCCACTGGCGTTCGTGACCATGTAGACGTAGTTGGTGTCGATGTTGTCCGAACAGATGATGATGTGCTCCTGCCCGCCCGTGTCGAGGATTGCAGGGCAGCCCGAGGGATAGACCCCGAGACTCTGACTCCACCAGATATCGCCCGTGTTCGGGTTGAGCGCATGGAGATAATTGCCGCTACCATTGTGCCCGAGGCAGTAGACCACTCCCGTTTCCCCGATGGTGGGCATCCCCACCACCGTACCCAAGGCCGTGGTTTGCCACTTTATGCTGCCGTCTTCGTTGTAGGCCACAAGGCTGCCGCCACTTTCCTGCGCCACGTAAATGGTGCCGTCTTCGGCAATGGCCGCCGCACCCCGAGCATCGTCCGCAGTATCGTTCTGCCAAAGCACCGAGCCGTCGCTTCCGTCGAGCGCATAGTAGTACTGGTTTTCAATGCCCGTGAGCACGGTACCGTTGCTGGTGACAGTGAAGATGGTGTTCATAGCATCAGCAGGATCTCCGAGGGGATCAGATGTCCACTCTTCCCATCCGCCGAGACCGATGCTGTAGGGGCAACGGTTGCTATTCTGCACATCGTAGTGGTACTTCGGACAGATTGCCGAGGTGGAGAGCGGGTTGTAGGAGGTGACGGTGATGTGAGCGGTCTTGTTCTCCCACGATCCCCCGTGCGAGTTGTTGGCCCAGAGTTTGACGGTATAGGTGCCGTCAGAGGTATAAGTGTGATAGGGACTCTGGGAGGTGGAGTAGGTGCCGTCCCCGAAACTCCAGTTCCAGTGGGTGGGAAGGCCCGTCGAGGTATCGGTGAACTTGACGATGAGCGGGCTGATGCCCCACTGGGTGCTGGCGGTAAACTCGGCATCAGGCACATCCCACGCAGTGATGAGATCGGTCTTAGTCTCGGTGTCGTCCCCGTGCGAACCGTCCGCGGTCAGGGAAACGGTGTAGGTGCCCACTTCGGTATAGGTGTGGGTGACGTTCCGCGAGGTGCTGTTGGTGCCGTCCCCGAAGTCCCAGAACCATGAATCATAGGTGCCCACGGAGGTGTCATTGAACTGGATCGAAAGCGGCACCTGTCCGGTGGTGGCGTTGTAGATGAAGTTGGCGTCCATGTCGCCGTAGACGATGACGATGTTTGTTGCCGAGAGGGTGTCGGTGCCGAAGGGATTGGTGACGGTGAGGTTGACCGTGTAGGTGCCCGCATTGGTGTAGATATGGGAGGTGTTGCAGGTCTCCGCATAGTAGCCGTCACCGAAACTCCAATTGTAGGCCAAGGCGTATTCCGCGATACTGGCAGAGAAGGCGACATTGAGGGGGGCATCGCCAGAACAGGGTCTTGCAGTGAAGTTTGCTACTGGTGTGTGGCCCGCCCAGATGTAGTCTTCACGACTGAAGGTGACGTTGGAGTAGCCGTCCGAGGCAGTGAGGTTGACGGTGAAGTTGCCTGCCTGCGAGTAGTTGTAGAGAGGGTTTTCATCGGTGCTCACCGAACCGTCCCCGAACGTCCAGTTGAAGAGAGTGGCGTTTGCCGAGGTGCTGGTGAACTGGACGAACTGGTTGAGGTCGATGTTGACGATGGTGCGGTTGGCGGTGAAGTTGGCCGAAACCCATGTGGACACCTCAATGTAGCCCGTCTCGTTCTTCCAATCGTCGCCATCGTCGTTCTGCACATGTAACTTCACATCGTAGGTGCCTGCACTCAAGTAAGTGTGGGTGGCGTTCTGATTGGTAGAATATACACCGTCTCCGAAACTCCAGTTCCACGCGGTGGCGTTGATGCTGGTGCTGTTGAACTGAATGGCCAACGGAGTGTAGCCGCTGGTGGCATTGCTGGTGAAGTTGGCTTCAGGCGGATACGGGGTGCGGTTGGTGACATTGATATAGTCGATCACCGATCTGTTGGCACTGCCGAAGGCATTGGTCACAATGAGGGTGACGTTATAGAGGCCCGTAGTGTTGTAAGTGAAGACCGGATTTTCCAGCGAACTGTAATTACCATCACCGAAACTCCAGTTCCACGCGGTGGCGTTGATCGATGTGCTGTTGAACTGGATGGTGAGCGGGAATTCGCCTTTGGTGACGTTGCTGGTGAAATTGGCTGTCAGATTGTTGGTGACGTTGATATAATTGTCCCTCTCTTTGGTATCGTTTCCGAATGCATTTTCCACGGTTAGGGAGACGGTGAAGAGACCCAATGTCCGGTAGGTATGCAGGGGGTTCTCCACGCTGCTGTAGTTGCCATCACCAAAACTCCAGTTCCACGCGGTGGCGTTGATGCTGGTGCTGTTGAACTGAATGGCCAACGGAGTGTAGCCGCTGGTGGCATTGCTGGTGAAGTTGGCTTCAGGCGGATACGGGGTGCGGTTGGTGACATTGATATAGTCGATCACCGATCTGTTGGCACTGCCGAAGGCATTGGTCACAATGAGGGTGACGTTATAGAGGCCCGTAGTGTTGTAAGTGAAGACCGGATTTTCCAGCGAACTGTAATTACCATCACCGAAACTCCAGTTCCACGCGGTGGCGTTGATCGATGTGCTGTTGAACTGGATGGTGAGCGGGAATTCGCCTTTGGTGACGTTGCTGGTGAAATTGGCTGTCAGATTGTTGGTGACGTTGATATAATTGTCCCTCTCTTTGGTATCGTTTCCGAATGCATTTTCCACGGTTAGGGAGACGGTGAAGAGACCCAATGTCCGGTAGGTATGCAGGGGGTTCTCCACGCTGCTGTAGTTGCCATCACCAAAACTCCAGTTCCACGCGGTGGCGTTGATGCTGGTGCTGTTGAACTGAATGG
>Ga0209614_1001301_pt1 | contig 19143 bp, 11 predicted proteins | sample BlaSprsedimmetaG_FD_185484 | JGI IMG/M metagenome (GOLD analysis project Ga0209614, IMG submission 185484) | Hot spring sediment bacterial and archeal communities from California, USA to study Microbial Dark Matter (Phase II) - Blank Spring... ... | reverse complement strand
GGATGCCAAGACAAGGAAGATGAGGCAAAAAGGTCGGACCAGCTTCCGGGAACCCTGCTTTCAACAGTGGCCTTCAAGGTCGAAACAGCGATGAGGGCCGGAAGCGCGGATATACCATCAGGGCGCTGCCAGAACGGCATGATGCCGGATATACGTTTGCATCCAACCATTATTGTCTCAAACTCTTGTTCTTGACTCCGGGGCGGGGCCATATACGTTGAAAAACTCCCAATTGCTGCGTCGCTGCAAACAGTTCAAACTCTCACGTATGAATAAATACGCTTCGACCTTGAACTTTTTTTGCTCCTTGCACTTGGGGTTTTTGAACGGACTGCCGGATAAGGACTTTTTCAACACTCAGCTAGGCCATATATGGTGAGTTGTTGCAAAACTTTCTTCTTTCGGCATTGGGATGCGGGCATGGCCCGCGTCAGTGCATTTTCCGGATGTACCAGTCCGCGGCCAGGCGCAGGCCGTCGTGGACCGAGTATTTGGGGGCAAAGCCCAGCAGGCGGGCCGCCTTGGAGATGTCCGCCAGGGAGTGGCGCACGTCGCCGGGCCGGAAGTCCCTGTATTCCGGGACGACCGTGGCCGCGCCGGGATGCTTCGCGGCCACGAGGTCGCGGATGTACCCGAACAGTTCGTTCAATGTGGTGCGCCGGCCAAAGGCCACGTTGTAGACCTGATCCAGGGCGTCCTGGTTGTCCGAGCAGGCGGCCAGGATATTGGCCTGCACCGCGTTGTCCACAAAGCAGAAGTCCCGGCTGGTTTCCCCGTCGCCGTTGATGAACGGGGTTTGTCCCTGCAGCAGGGCCGCGAACCATTTGGGGATCACCGCGGCATAGGCCCCGTCCGGGTCCTGGCGGGGGCCGAAGATGTTGAAGTAGCGCAGGCCGATGGTTTTGAAGCCGTAGCATCCGGCAAAGACCTGGGCGTAGAGTTCGTTCACGTATTTGGTCACGGCATACGGGGACAGGGGACGGCCAATGGCCTGCTCGACCTTGGGCAGGTCCGGGTGGTCGCCGTAGGTGGAACTGGAGGCGGCATAGACAAAGCGGCGCACCCCGGCGTCCCTGGCCGCCGTGAGCATGTTCAGGAAGCCGGTGACATTGTTGGCGTTGGCCTCGATGGGATCCTCCAAAGAGCGGGGCACGCTGCCCAGGGCGGCCTGATGCAGGACGAAGTCCACGTTGCGCAGGGCATGGCCGCAGGCATCCAGGTCGCGGATGTCCGCCTCGAGAAACCGGAACCTGTCCCACTGCGCGGAGCTGACCAGGTCGTGGATCTCGTCCAGGTTTTTCCGGTACCCGGTGGAAAAGTTGTCCAGCCCGACCACGTGCTGGTCCAGGCGGAGCAAGGCTTCCACGAGATTGGAGCCGATGAATCCGGCCGCGCCCGTGACCAGCCAGGTCCTGGGCGTGCGCCGCAATTGGTGTAAAACGTGTTCATAGGAGCTGGTGTCGTGCATCAAGATGTCCTCCATGGATGCGGATGAACTCAGCCCGCGCCCTTTTCATCTGCTTTGATACCTTGGATCTCAGGTCCGGGCCAGGGTCTGACCGCGGGGATTTTCGGTTCGCTTGCCCATCAAAGGCTTTTTATGGATATGGCTTTGCAAGAACTTCCCGGCCGGATCGCTCTCCAGGGGTTTGGAAAACAGATATCCCTGGGCATGGTCGCAGTTCATTTCCGCCAACAGTGCAAGCTGTTCGCTGGTTTCCACGCCCTCGGCCACCACTTCCACGCCCAGACCGTGGGCCAGCATGATCGTGGTCCAGACCATTTCCTGGTAATCCGCGTGATCAGTCAATCTGGAGATCACGGAGCGGTCGATCTTCAACGTGTCGATGGGCACGAAGGGGTAGCGCTGCAAATGGAGCAGCGTGGAGTAGCCCATGCCGAAGTCGTCGATGGACAGCTGGACGTCCAGTTCCTTCAGGCGCATCAGCAGCTCCCCGATGTTGCCGGACCGGGCCATGGCCGTGCGCGAGAATTCCAGTTTCAGACTGCGTTCGTCCAGGCCCGTGGCCTCGAGCGCGGATTGCACGCTTTGCACAATGCCGGGATACATGAACTGCTCCGCGGACAGGTTGGTGCAAATGGTCAGCGGCGGGTCGCAGGGAAAGTTCAACTGCCAGGTGCGCATCTGGGCGCAGGCCGTACCCAGCACCCAATGGGCCAGGGCAAGGATGTGTCCGGATTTTTCAGCCAGGGAGAGAAACTCCGCGGGGTGGAGCAGGCCGTGTCCGGGGTGCTGCCAGCGGATCAGGGCCTCGAATCCGACGATCCGGCTTCCGGCGATCCGGAAAATGGGCTGGTAATGCAGCCGGAACTCGCCGTGGTCCATGGCTTTGGAAAGATCCCGGGAAGAGATGTCCGCGGTTGGGGACGTTTTCCTGCGGGAAAGCTTGAACAGGTGGATATTGCCCTTGTTTCCTGTTTTGGCCTTGTACATGGCCGTGTCCGCGTCGCGCAGCATGTCCGTGGTTGAGGCATAGCCCGGTGAAAGCACCAGGCCGGCGCTCACGGTGCAGACAAGCTCTTGCCCGCTGGACAAGGGCATGGGCAAGGCCAGTTCCTCCCGGACGCGGTCCAGGATGCGCACGGCCTCGTGTTCATCTTCAATGCCGTCCAGCAGGATGACGAACTCATCGCCTCCAAACCTGGACACGGTGTCCACATTGCGCACGGAGCGCATGATCTTGCGGGCCACCTTGACCAGCACCTGATCGCCGAGGACGTGCCCCAGGGTGTCGTTGACGCGTTTGAAATCGTCGATGTCCAGAAAGGCCAGGGCGAACAGGTTGTTCTTGCAGCGTTTGGTCCGTTGCAGGGCCATGGCCATCCTGTTCATGAGCAGGGCCTTGTTGGGCAGCTCGGTGAGCTGGTCGTGAAAGGCCTGGTGGAGGAGCTGCCGTTCCGACTTCTTTTGTTCCGTAACGTCCTCGACCACGGCGATGAAGGACAATTCTCCGTCCTTTCGGTCGTCGGCCGCAAAGGCGTCCAGGAGCAGCTGGCGGGGCTGCTTGGTGGCGTCGAGGATCTCCAGTTCATACCTGGAAACCGAGCCGCTTTCTCGAATTTCGCGAAACAGGGTCAGGTATTGCTCGGCCACGGTGCAGTTTGCTTTCCACCAGCGCATGCCCTGGCCGTGCAAGGCCTCCTGGAACCGATAGCCGAGCATGTCCGAGAAGGTCTGGTTGGCGTGGAGGATCGTGCCGTCCGCGGCAACCCTGACCAGGCCGCGCCGGGACAGCTCGAAAATGCGCTGGTACTGTTTTTCAGCCCGGCTGAGCGCATCCTTTGCGCCTGGATCGGGATTGAGTTCATGGACCGTGACCAGTCTGAGGCAGGTGTTTTGGGTGCGGGCATCGGGCACGACGTGCGTGGCCAGGGTCACGGGAATGGGCTCGCCGCCCGGGCCGACGAGCTCTCCGACTGTCGAGCACGGCCCCTGGTCCGGGAGCGCCGGGCCAATCGCGGGGGGGCTGCCGGGGTGGAATACGGCGGACAGGGGCAGCGAAAGCGCTTCCCTGTCGTGATCCAGCCCGGTCAAGCCGGCAAAGGCGCGGTTCCAGTGGATCATCCGGGCCTGGTCGTCAACCACGCAAAATGCCGGGCCGTGCTGCTCAAAAAGGGCAAACAGCGCCGCGTTTTGGTCCAGGACGCGATTGTAACGCTCAATGCCATGGAGCAATTCCAGGCTGTGTTTCGGGCGGCGTGCAGGCGGCGACGTCGCGGGAAGGCGCCGGATATTGCGGCGGATGCGTCCATCCAGCAGCACAAGGGAACCGAACTGCAGCAGGGTCTGGAAGACATCCGGCGGCAAACCTCGTTTGGGAAAGTGCAGGAGCAGGGCGCTGGGCTGCTGGTCCTGGAACCCGTTGGTCAGGGCGTCCAGGAGCGGCGACAGGCGGGGCTGCAGGGAGTGCAGGGCGAGCATGTCGCAGCAGATGTCGCAGGCCCGAAACCCCTGGCTTTGGGCGAGGCGATATTCGTTGCTCAGGCGCTTGAGCAGCAAAGGCAGGGACAGCCGGCCGCGTCGCAGACAGTCTCCGGGATTGATGAAGCAGACCTGTTCGGGTTGCAGCCCCTGATTGCGCAGTCTTTTTTTCGTGGACTGGAGCACGGCGTGACGTCTGGTCCCCGGGGCGGTGACGCACAGGCACTTGGCCTGCCGGTGCACTGCGCCTTGCCAGTGGGCCTGGTTGTTGTCGCGCAGCTCTTTGAGGTTGGCGTAGACCATGGCCAGACGGTCCTGGGGGCCAAGCGTGGCGTAGGTTTTAAGCGTTTGGAGCATGATCGGCGCGGATGCGAATGAGAGCCTGCGATAGGGTGGACAGACCGGCTGCTCGCGGCATCAGCCTGGGTGATGCGGTCTGCGACGGCGGCCGGGTCTGGAAAATCGAGTTCAACACCCCATCTATCTATCAAGATGCATGCCAACCAGGGCATGCTCTCTGGCGCAAAAGAAGTCTCATGATCACAGCGTATTGTGAGAGGCCATCCGATTGTTGTGCTCGAAGTGGATCCCTTTGGACGGGAATGCTATCCGGCTTGTCCGGATTGCGGGGGAATGCGGGGGAATGTTTCGAACAACTGAAGGCCTTGACGGGCGCATCTGTCCGGGAAAAAAAGACTCGATGGGTAAGGGTGGGGACCGGACGCGAGCTGTTGCGACTATTCAGCGCAGGGAAATGGAGTGCTTCTTGAGCAGTTCGTAGAACCTGGCCCTGGACAGGCCGGAGAGGCGCAGGGCCGCGGCCAGATCCGAACCGGAGCGCCGCAGCAGTTTCTGGAGGTATTCCTCTTCCATGGCGCTGATGGTCTTTTCCCGCACGTCGCGCAGGGTCGGAAAAGCCTGGTCATCGATGTCGGCTGGCGCTCCCGGGGCTGCCTGCACGGAGCCCGGCGCCTGGGGCGCAGCGTCACGGGGGGGCTGGGCCGGGTCGAACCGCGCGTCACCCTCGAGGGACTCTTCAAAGGTTTCCCGCGGGGGAGACTGGTCCTGGGAATCGGAGCGGGCCTGTTGGCCCAGGGAGGCCCGTTTGGCCTTGATCCGCAGGTTCAAGGGCAGGTGTTGGGGATAGAGGATCGGCTCATCCCTGCTGGAGAGCAGAACATTGTCCAGGACATTGTAGAGTTCCCGCACATTGCCCGGCCAGTCGTAGTTCAGCAGGGCCTCCACGAATTCCCGGGACATGCCCTTGGTGGGGATTTTGTAATGTTCGCAGATTGTCGTCATGCGGTGGATGGCCAATCCCTTGAGGTCCTCGCGCCGATCGCGCAGGGGGGGCAGCTCGATGGACATGGACTTCAGGCGGTAGAGCAGGTCCTGGCGAAAGACGCCGGCCCGGATCATGGATTCCAGATCCTGGTTGGTGGCGCAGACCAGGCGGAAATCAGACGAGATCTCCCTGGTTCCGCCGACCTGGCGAAAGCGATGCTCCTGGAGCACGCGCAGGAATTTTTTCTGGACCGTCAGGGGCAGTTCCCCGACCTCGTCCAGGAACAAGGTCCCGCCGTGGGCCTTGATGATCAGGCCTTCCCGGGTCGCGGTGGCGCCGGTGAAGGCCCCCTTGATGGAGCCGAACAGTTCCGACTCCACGAGATTTTCCGGAAGCGAGGCGCAATCCACGGTGACAAAAGGGGATTGCGCCCTGGAGCTGTTCACGTGGATGGCCCTGGCGAAAAGCTCCTTGCCCGTGCCGGTCTCGCCGGTGACAAGCACGGACATGTCGCTGTCCGCGGCCTGGGCCAGCAGATCCAGGCAGGCCCTGATCCGGGGGCTGGCGCCGATGATGTTGCTGATCTGAAGGGCTTTCTTGGAACTGGAAACCTTTTTTTTCTCCCGATACTGCAGGGCCCGGATCAGGGGAAAGACCATGGATTTGAGGGAAGAGGGCTTCTGGACGTAATCCCAGGCGCCGTTGCGGATGGCCAGTTCGGCCCCGTCCGGATCGGATTCGCCGGTGATGATGATCACTTCCGGAGGCAGGTTGCCCTGGTTGATCGCCGGGAGGGCGTCCAGGCCGTTTCCGTCGGGCAGGCGGACATCCAGAAAGATCACGTCGAAGTCGTTGCTGCCGGCGAGTTCCAGGCCAGCGCGCATGGTATGCGCAACCTGGACCTGATGCCCCAGACGGGCGATTTTCTTGGACAGGACAGTGCAAATGACCTGATCGTCGTCAATGATCAGCACGTGGGCCATGTTCCCTCCGGGTTGCGCCGCCAAGGCGATGGATCAGCAGGGCCTGTTTTCATTTTCGGGCACGCATCGCGGCAGATAGACGTGAATGGTGGTTCCCTGGGCTTCCCGGCCTTCCAGGTGCATGCCTCCGCCCAATCGATGCACCACTGCGTTGACAATGGGCAATCCCATGCCCGAGCCCAAGCCCTTTTTGGTGGAAAAAAGGGGTTCAAAGATGTGTTCCAGGATTCCCTGGGCAACGCCGCAGCCGGTGTCCTTGACCGTGAGATGGAGGTATTCCCCCGGGGGAAGAACATTGTCGTGCACGGCCGTGGGCAAGGGCAGAATTTTTTCCACCAGGCCCACTTCGATGTCCCCGCAACCGTTCATGGCATGGGCCGCGTTGGTGCAAAGATTCATCATGATCTGCTGGATATGTGTGGAGTTGGTCAACACCAGCCAGGTCGTGGGCTGAAGGTTTTCGATGATGCGGATCTTTTCAGGCATCAGATGGCGGGTGATCTCGACGGCCTCCTGAATGGCGGACAGCGCCGAGAGGGGAAAGGCCGCTAAAGAGTCCTGGCGCTTGAAACTCAGAATTTCACGAACCAGCTTTCGGGCGTTGTCCGCGAATGCCAGCGCCTCTTGCAGATCCTCGAAAACCGGGTCTTCCTCGGTCAGTTGATCCGCGGCCAGTTCAATGGAGCCAATGATTCCTCCCAAAATGTTGTTGAAGTCGTGGGCGATTCCTCCGGCAAAAATGCCGATGGCCTCCATCTTTTCGGAATTGCGGATGCGCCGTTCCATGCGCAATTCCTGGGTCACGTCGCAGAGCATGGCAATAAAGTTGATGATTTCCCCGTCCTTGTTCTTCAGCGGAGACACCTGGGCCTTGACGTCATAGCGCGAGCCGTCCCGGCGGTATTTGGTAAAGTATCCGCGCCACATCCCTTTGCCGCGCATCACCTCATCCATGTTGGATCGCGTTACCGTCGGGTGTTCAATGAAGCCCAGCAGGTTCATCCCCTGGGAGAGGCCTTGTTCCCAGTCCGTTCCGGTCATTTTGACAAAAGCCGGATTGACGTAGGTGACGGTCCAATCGGTGTTCGCGAGCACGATGCTCTCGTCCACCTGCTCGATGATGGAAGCCAGGCGCGCGAGTTCCTGCCTGGCCGCCTCTTTTTGCTGGATGTGCTCGATCAGATCCTTGTTGGCCCGGCGCAGGTCCTGGGTCCGCCGGCGGACCTGGTCCTCCACCTGCTTGTGGACGTCGCGCAGCAGGGTTTCCAGCTTTTTTTGGGGATTTACATCGCGGATCACGTAAACCAGTCCCTGGATGCCGGTGGAAGGATCATTGAAGGGATAGACGCTGACCTGGAAAAAGCCGCCCAGATTGTAGGAATAGACTTCCCGCTGCAGACCCGTTTCCTTGCTTTGCAGGGCAAAGTTCCGGGCGTTGCCCGAAGGCGGAAGGCAAAAGTCGAAGAGGTCCTCGCAGGACTTGCCGATCAGTTCGCGCGGGTGGGCCTCAAAATATTGCGCCAGGCGCATATTGACCCGTTTGATGGTGTTGTGTCGGTCCACGATGCACAGAAAGTCCCGGACCGCGTCAAAGGTTCGTTCCCACTCCTGTTTGGCCTTGAGAACGGCGTCATTGACGCGTTTTTGCGCGGTGATGTCCGTGAGCAGCGCAACGCCCCCGGAGAACGCCCCTGCGGGGCCGGGCAGGGGAGAGGCCGACATGATCAGGTGCAGGGGCGAGCCGTTTGTGTCCGACAGTTGGATTTCCACGGTTGTCTTTTGTCCCTCGCTAAGCGCCCGGATGGCATGATCCAGCTGGGTGTGGCAGCATCCAGGCAGGAGAGAGGCGAATTCCTTGCCCAAAACATCCTTGCAGACCAAGCCGGTCAAGGCAAAGAATTTCTGGTTGGCGTAGGAGATCCTGTGCTGGTCATCGATCACCACCACAGATTCGTTCAGGGCTTCCAGAAGCATTTGGGTGAACTGCCCGCGATTTTCCGTCGAAGGGATGCAATGCGGCCAATGGTCGTTGGACTCGTCAGGGGCATGGTGGTGCACGGGGGCTTCCAGGCGGCTCATGGCGGTTGTCGAAGGGTTGGGAACGACGTGCGGCCGAGTCGCCTTGAGGGGTTTTTTGAGCGAGGCCTCCGGGGGCGGACCGGGGGGATCAGGAAAACCGGGCGAAAGCGGGCAGGTGAGGCGGTATCCAAGGTTTTCGGCCTTGCAGGGGACAACAGCACGCGTGCAGCGGCAATACCCAGGATGCCGGCGTCAAGATTTTTTATCGTAATCGTGCAAAGCGGTGCGGACATGATCGGGACTGGGTTCAAGGACAAGGAATATCCCGGTAAACGTTCCATTTATCAATTAGCAAGTTCCAAATATGCGTGTCAAACACGAGGGCATGCCCCGCAGGGCATTTTTGCTTTCATCTCTTTTTCTTTGTGAAGACGGCTGGTTCACCCCGTTTCGACCGGCTCGAAACTCCCTAGCCGGCCTCGTACCATCAAGGCGTTGCGTTGTAAAAACAAGAAGTTACGCATGGTACACTTGGCAACGCCTTGATGAACGATGCCTGACTCGATCAGACAGACGACCCGGCCAAAACAGGGCCAACCAGCCTCATATATTTCAGATGGTTACGTGAGGACATAAATGTCCTGCATATCCCATTGGAGCATTTCCTGATCGCGTACGACTATTCGCTGCCGGTTGCTGGGGCTTCGCTCCGCCGGGAAGGCGCTGGGCCGTTGTTCCAGGACGCTTCAGTGGACAGCAGGTGGAAAAAGGACTGCACGAACCGGCCGGAGATCACGTCCACCAGGGGGAAACAGATCCGTTTGCGGCGGGAGAAACCGCCTGTCAGGGCCAGAAACAGGCCCTGGGAGAGGTCCTCCAGGCTGCGTTCGCAGGCCTCGCGCAGATTTGCGTCCTCCGGCCGGGCGCGCAGGTCAAAGAACCGGCAGGCCAGGGGCCGCGAAGCAAAGACCAGGCAGCGTCCTTCCTGGACCAGGGGGCAGTCGATCCGCTCCTTAACGTACAGCCTCCGGAACGTTTCGGCATCCGGTTCCGGAGAAACCTTGCGCAGGGCCCGAATGGATTTGGACGCCTTTCCGCAGCGTTCAATGGCCGCCAAACGCTCGCTGCTGTGCAGCTTGCGGTTCAGGTGATGCGTCAGGTAGGCCGCCTCGCTCAGGCTGACCTCCACGTAGCGGGTGCAGCAGGCGTCATGGCCCGCACCGCAAAGCGAGGCGGCGTTTTCCTCGGCCAAGCGCGCGTCGACCTTGGCCAGCAGGGCTTCATGGTCGGCGAAGAACGGGCTTAAGTCCACCAGGGTTTTCCATTCCAGGGAGGGCTCCCGGATGGTCAGGCGGCCTTCTTTTTTGCCCAGCTTGCGCACCAGCCACCACTGGTCGAAATTGGCCGGCTGGGAGCGGAGCTTTTTGATTTTCTGCTTGACCAGCTTGCTGCCCAGACCCCGGCGCAGCAGGTAGGCGGAGATGACCGTGCCGGTCCGGCCGATGCCGTGGCGGCAGTGCACATAGACCTTCTTGCCCAGGTAGATGGCCTCGTCCAGCCAGGCCAGGGCCGCTTCCAGGGCCTGCAGCTGCGGGGTTTCCTCGTCCTCGATGGGCAGGTAATGGACCTCGAAGCCCTGGTTGGACTCGATGTCGTGGAGGTCGCAATATTCGGCGCACAGGTTCATGATCGCGTCGATGCCCCCGGCCTTGAGGGCGTCCAGGTGGTCGTAGGACATGGGCGCCGGGCCGGTGGCAAGCTGGTCGGTGATCCAGTAGACCGGGTAGTCGGATGAGGTGCTCATTGATTTTTGCCTTTGTCGTGCCATTTTTTGAGTATTTCCTCGGCCAGGCGCAGGGCGTCGGCCTCGCTTTCCAGGGCCATGTCCAGCAGCGGGGTACGTCCCAGCAGATAGCCCAGGACGGTCAAGCGCAGCTGCGTGGCCGCGAGATCCATGCGCATGCATTTGGCCTCCAGCAGGTCTTCCTTGATCACCACCCGGAAACCGAAAGAGGTCAGAATTTTTTTGAGCATGGTCAGGCGCCAGGCCTTTTTTTCCGAGGCCCCGCCGCCGCCCTTGAAGCGGAACTGGATGTGGTTCTCTTCCGGCCGTGATCCGGAAAGCGCGTCCAGCACCGCGAAATGATAGCCGAAGCGCAGCAGCAGGTGGGCGTAGTGCCTGGCGACCAGGGCATAGCTGGAAAGCAGGGAAGACTTCAGGCTGAAGATCCCCGCGCTGACCTGGTCGAAACGGTCCCAGTCCATGTGCAGCAAGCCTTTGGCCCAGGCAATGTCCTCATCGGCCAGACCGGCCCAGACCGCCTGCATGGGCGCGCTTTGAAAATGCTTGGGCAGCACGGCCTTGGCCTGCCGGGCCGAGGCGGTCAGGCCTTCGCCCAGATCCAGGACATGCATGACAATGGGGATGTCCGTCTCCAGGATTTTGGCGCGGCGCAGCCCGCGGCTCTTGTCGTCCACCAGGGAAAACATCTCCTGGGTGCCTTTTTCATGAACAAAGCGGACCAGGTCGTGAAAGCTTTGGCATTTGCCGGGCGAGAAATCCGGCGAAGCCGGATCAACAAGGGTCAACGAGCTGACCAGGTCCATCAGCGGACCCATTTTCTCCTGGAACGGAACGGGAGGCTTGGCTTCCCGGCGCTGCTGCCAGGCAATGAGTTCCGCAACCTCCCCCTGGTAGACCAGGCCCCGATAGGCGTCCACGGTGACGATCTGTCCGTCCTCCAGGACTTGCGTGAGATCGCCCAGGCCGACCACCAGGGGCAGGCCGAACTCCCGGGCCACGGAGGCGAAATGGCTGGCTTTGCCGCCGCTTTCGGCGAGTACGGCCTTAACCTTGTACACCAGGCGGACCAGGGACGGCGGGATGGCGGGAGTGACCAGGATGCTCTGCGCGGGCACGTCCTCCAGACGGGCCTCACCAACGAGGCGATGCACGGGTCCCGCAGCAATGCCCACGCTGGCCGGCGTGCCCACTTCCAACAGCTTGCTGACGTGGTCCGCGGGTCGCGGCGTTTCCCGGCTTTCTTCGCCGGTCTGCGCGGGTTCAAGGCGCTGAATGGGTCTGGACTGGAGCACAAAGAGACCGCCGGCCTGGTCCTGGGCCCATTCCACGTCCTGGGGCGAGCCGGTCAGGGCCTCCAGCTCCAGCCCCCATTTTGCAAGCGTGGACGCGGTCTTATCATCCAGGCAGAGGTTGTTCGTTTTTGCCGCGGCAGACTCCGCGGCCGCTGGTTTGGGCGCTGGCTGCCTGGCCAGAAACTGATCGGGATCCTGCCGGGAAACCAGGAAAATGTCCGGGACCACGCTGCCCTCCACCAGGCGGTCTCCCAGTCCCTGCACCGCGGAGATGACCAGGCAGGCCCCTTGACACATGTCCAGGGGGTCCAGCGTGTACATCACGCCGCTGGCCCGGGGCGTGATCATGGGCAGCACCAGCACGGCCATGGGGGTCTGGGCGTTGTCCAGGCCGTAGTGCAGACGATAGGTCATGGCCCGGGGAGTGTACTTGCTGGCCAGCACGGTTTTGTAGGCCGTAAGCACGTCCTTGTGCTGCACGTCAAGCACGGTGGCGTACTGGCCGGCGAAGGAGACCTGGCCGTCCTCGGCCCAGGCGCTGCTGCGCACGGCCCAGGCGTTGGTTTGCGCCCAGCGGGGAATGTCCTGCATGGCGGCGGCGATGCTCTCCTGCACGGCCTGAGGGACTTCTCCGGCCATCACGGCCTGCTGCAGGCTGTGAGAAATTTTTTGGAGCCGGTCCGGTCGTCGTAGATTCAGGCCGCGCAAATGGCGGGCAATGACCGGCTGCAGGTTGTTTCCCTGCAAAAAGGCGTGATAGGCGTTGGTGGTGACCACGAATCCCGGGGGTACCGGGATGGCGGTGTCCCGGAGGATGCGAGCCAAGGCCAGGGCCTTGCCGCCCAGCAGTTCCTGATGATCCCAGGCTGTCGCCAGGGGCAGGGCATAGGGCGGTTCGCCGGAAAAATCAGTCTGGGGGAGCAGCTTTTGCAGGTGTTCGTCGATCCGGTCATGGCCGGCGGCCAAAGCATCGTAGGCGCCTGGGCGCATCTGCATCAGACAGCGGGTCAGGCGTTGGGCTGCCGCGGAAAGGGTTCGGCTGAGCATGGCGATGCGGGCCCAGTCCGTGAGGATGGGTTTTTGGGCGATTTCCTCCAAGGCTGTGATCAGCTTGAGGCATTTCTTGTCCTCGCGCAACAGTTCCTGAAACAGCGCGAACTGTTTCTGCACGGCCTTGTCCGGCGTGAAAACGCGTTGGGCCCAGGATGTGATTTTTGCATAGGCCATAAGCTTCTTGCGCTCCGGGGGTCACGGCCTTGATGCGCCCCCTGGTCCAGAACCGTTGAACCTTGAAGGGCGGGAATTACGCGTGCCCGTCCTTGGCCAGGATCTGGGCGGTTTTCTCCTCCAGCTCGTCAATGTCAATGGGCTTGACGCTGTATTCGTCGGCCCCGAGCTGCAGGGCCTGCTTGGCCGTCTCCAGGGTGGGATACCCGGTGAGCATCATCACCCGGATGGCCGGGTTGATTTTCTTGAGTTCCTCCAGGGCCTCGATGCCGCTCATTTTTTTCAGCTTGATGTCCAGGATGGCCAGATGCGGGGGGGTCTTGCGGGCATGGTCAAAAGCCGGCTCCTCGTCGCTGAACACATGCACCTGATGCCCCTTGCGGCTCAGGATGCGCCGGATCATCATGCCCACGTCCTCCACGTCGTCCAAAACCATGATCTCCGCCATACGTGCCTCCTTCAGGTAATGCCCCGAGCGCCTCATGCGCTGATCAAAATTGTGCCAAGGCGTTAGTTTTCGGTTTCCGCTTCCGGCTTCTTGGGTATTTCAATGCATTCGTCATCCGGAAGGGTCTGCCCCTCCAGGGGCAGCTCGACGAAAAACACCGTGCCCGGCCCGGGCTCGCCCTCGCAGGCCGGATAGACGTCCATGTATTCGCTGGGCACGGGGCTCAGCGCGCTGATCCTCCCGCCATGATCCTTGATGATCCCGAAGGTCACGGAAAGCCCCAGCCCGGTGCCCTTGTCCACCGGCTTGGTGGTGAAAAACGGTTCGAAGATCTTGTTCAGATCCTCCTCCGCGATGCCGCTGCCCGTGTCCGCCACGGAAACCACCAGGCGGCGGCGGTGGGCGCAGAGCTTGGTCTTGATCTGGATGCAGCCGTCCGAGCCGATGGCGTCGGCCGCGTTGTTCAACAGGTTGATCCAGACCTGCTTGAGGCGCTCCTTGTCCCCGGAAATGGGCGGGATTTGATCGTCCAGGTTCTGGATCACGATAATGCGGTTCTGGCGAAAGATGTGTTCCACCAGGGCGGTCACCTCCCGGACGGAGGTGTTGATGTCCATCTGGGCGTGGGTTTTTTCCGTGCTTCTGGAGAAATTCAGCAGATCGGCCACGATCTTGCGGCAGGCCTGGGCCTGCTTTTCAATCAAAGCCACGTCCTGGGCCACGGGATCCTCGGCCGGGATGTCCTTGAGCAGCAGCTGGGCATACCCCAGGATGATGCTCAGCGGGGTGTTGATCTCGTGGGCCACGCCGCCGGCCAGCCGACCCAGGTCCTCCATTTTCTGGGACTGGATCAATTTTTCCTGATACTGCTTGACCACGGTGATGTCCCTGGCCGTGGACAGCAGGCCGATGATCCGGTCCTGCTCCACCACCGGGACCTTGACCACATGGTGCCATTTCTTGCCCTTGCCGCCCTTGCTCATGATTTCCTTGGACAAGGGCTGCCTGGTCAGGAGGATCTGCTTGTCCTCATGATAACTTTGATCCGCCTGTTCCGGGCCGTAGATGTCAAAATCCGTTTTGCCGAGGATTTCGTGCTCTTCCCGGTCCAGATGCCGGCAAAAGGCCTTGTTCACGGCCAGGTAGACGAGTTCTTCGTCCTGCAGGGCGACCAGGTCCGGGGTGACGTCCAGGATGGTTTTCAAAAGCTGTTTCTGCCGCGCCAGATTTTGCTGCGACAGGCGCAGTTCCTCGATATGGTTTTTCAAGGCCCAGGCCATGTAGTCGAAGGACCCCGCCAGGCTCTGGATCTCATCGCCCACATTGCGCCGGTACACCGGACATCGCAGGCAGCTGTCGACCTTGTCGGGAAAGCCGCCCGCGCCGCAATGCGGGCAGAACGTGCCGGCAATGTACCAGCAGCGGCGCTGCCGATCCCCGTAAGCCGGGCAGCGGGTTTCCCGGCAGTTCATGATTTCCCAGCAGTTGCGGTCCAAAACGGAGCTGACCTGGACGTCCAAATCGCCCTTGACCACGGCTTCGGCCGAGGAGCGCAGGGCGTTGATGCGTCTGGTCACGGTGCGGGCAAAGAAGCTGCCGCCCAAAAGCGCCAACAGGGTCGCCCCGGCGGTCACGCCCATGATCAGCCACATCAGGCGGTCGATGGAGGCCTTGATGGCGGTGTAGGACAAGGCCACGCGGACCGTTCCCAGGCGGGTTTGATCCAGCATCACGGGAGCGGCGAAATCATAGATCCGCTCGTTGCTTGTATCCAAAAGCCGGATGGAAAAGGGCTGATCGTCCTGCACCTGGTTGGCCAGGCGCAGGGCCACGGGGAATCCCTCCCGGAAGGTGTGCGCCAGGACCTGTCCGTGCCGGTCCTGGATAAAGGCGTAGACAACGTCTTTTTCCGCTCCGATCTGGACCATCTCCGAGACCAGGACCGTGAGGCGCAAGAAATTCATGGACAGAATGGATTCGGCGGAGCGCGCGGACAGGTTCACGGCCAGGGTCCGGCCGCGCTTCAGGGTTTCGGACAATACCGTGCGGGAGCTGATGGCATGGCTCATGAAGCCCAAAAGCAGCCCGAAGCAGATGATGATCAGGGCCAGGCCGATGTTGATCTTGGATTGAAAGGATAATCGGGACAGAAACCGAAAAAAGGTGTGCATGCGTTAATGGCCTTGCGTGGTCTTGTCTGACATGCGTGAAAAAAGATGCGGCGCTTCTGCTGAGTTGATCGGAAACGGTGTCTGTTCCGCGAATCCCGAACACGGGGTTCTTGTCACTGCAGTCCGGCCCGGCGCACCAGGGCGCGCACCGCGTCGAAATCTTCGGCCTTTGCCGGAATGATGCCGTGCATGGCCGCTTTGTCCAGGATCACACGGTGCTCCGGATTGGCCGGGTCCAGGGCGAGCATGGCCTTTTTCACGGCTTCCACCACGTCTATGGCCAGCCCGGGGCGGGCCGCGTAATTCCAGCCGGGATAGCGCGGGGTGCGGGCCAGAATGCGGATCTGGGAAAGGTCGATCTTGTCCGCCAGCAGTTCCAGGGCGCCTTCGCGCACCGTGCCCACATCGTAGCGTCCGGCATACACGCCGAGGATCACGCTTTCCTGCTTTCCGCCGGGACCCGGTGCGAAAACGATCTCCGCGAAGTCCTCCGGCCGGATGCCGTGATCGATAAAGTGGCCCAGGCCGAATAGATAGCCGCCCGCGGAAAATTGGTCCACGGCGATCCAGCGCTTGCCGCGACAATCCTCAATGCCCTGGATGTCCGGATTGTCCTGGCGGGTGATGATCAGGCCGCCAAAGGCCGCTTCTCCGCTCAGTTCGATGATCTTGGCAAAGACCCTGGCCCCGAAACGTTCCGCGGTCAGTGCATAGACAAAGGGGTTGGCATAGGAAATGTCGATCTTGCCCTGGCCGAGCATGAGCATGTGCTCGTGGAAGGTTTCCGGAAAGACCTGCTGGATGTTCAATCCCGTGGCCTCCGAAAGATAGTGCACCAGACGCTGGTGCCGTTCAAAGGACACGGTATGCGAGTATTGCGGCAGGTAGGCATAGGTGATCACCGGCTGATGCGCACCGGGGACGATCTCCTCGCGTTCGGACAGATCCACTTTCAGCGGCTCCGGCTGGTCGCTGCATCCGGGCAGGACCAGCAACGCGGCGGCGCAGATCAGACGCAGGACATGGCATATGGACATGACGCCTCCTTGGCCGGGGCAGGCTCATTTATTGTTGAAGGCACAATACACCAAAAGGTCGTGCCTGCCCAGCCGTTTGTTTGGAAATGCCCCAAAGGGTTTTTGAATCGTGCATGCCGATGATCAAGGATGAAATTATCCTTCATATTGAGTGTTTTGCTATTTTGTGCGTATAATTAGTCAGTATAGATAAATTTCGCCAAAAATCACGGAAAAATGCGCTTGCCTTTTTTGCCGTCCTTGCCAATAAGCTTCCACCTGCTAGCACTCACCATTAACGAGTGCTAACAAAAAAATCCATGGAGGGAAAAAAATGAAGTTGAAACCATTGAATGATCGTGTTTTGGTCAAACGACTCGAGGGCGAAGAGGTCACCAAGGGTGGCATCATCATCCCGGATTCGGCCAAGGAAAAACCCATGAAGGGCGAAGTCATCGCCGCGGGTCCCGGAAAGGTGGGCGACGACGGGAAAAAGGTGAAGATGACCGTTTCCAAGGGGGACAAGGTCCTGTTCAACAAGTACGCCGGAACCGAGCTGAAGATCGACGGCGAGGAGTTTCTGGTGATGCGCGAGGACGACATCCTGGCCATCATCGAAGGCTGAGAGGCTCTGCAAAATGCCCGCCCGCCGCGCCGCTGCAAAGGGTTCAACGCCCGCGCATGATCGATACGCTTCGGTCTTGAACGCCTTGTGCGCCACGCTTTCGGGTTTTGAACAGCCCGGGGAACTGGTCTTCGGCAACACGCCGCCAAGCCCGGTTCGTCAACGGATGAATCAATCAACATTACCAATTGCAACGTTAAGGAGTATGCATCATGCCTGCCAAAGAATTATTGTTTGACGCCAAGGCGCGTGAAAAACTGAAAAAGGGAGTGGACACCCTGGCCAATGCCGTGAAAGTGACCCTGGGGCCCAAGGGCCGCAACGTGGTCATTGAAAAGTCCTTCGGTTCCCCGGTGATCACCAAGGACGGCGTGACCGTGGCCAAGGAAATCGAACTGTCCGACAGGTTCGAGAACATGGGCGCGCAGATGGTCAAGGAAGTGGCCAGCAAGACCAGTGATGTGGCCGGCGACGGCACCACCACCGCGACCATCCTGGCCCAGGCCATTTTTACCGACGGCGTGAAGCTCGTGGCTGCCGGACGCAATCCCATGGCCATCAAGCGCGGCATTGACAAGGCCGTGGAGGCGGTGACCAAGGAGTTGACCAAGCAGTCCAAGCCCACCCGCGACCAGAAGGAAATTTCCCAGGTCGGCACGATTTCCGCGAACAACGACGCGACCATCGGCAACATCATTGCCGAGGCCATGAACAAGGTCGGCAAGGAAGGCGTGATCACCGTGGAGGAAGCCAAGGGCCTGGAAACCACCCTTGAGGTGGTCGAAGGCATGCAGTTCGACCGCGGGTATCTTTCGCCCTATTTTGTCACGGATCCGGAAAAGATGGTCTGCGAACTGGACGAGCCATTGATCCTGATCAACGAGAAAAAAGTTTCCAGCATGAAGGACATGCTGCCCGTGCTGGAGCAGGTGGCCAAAATGTCCAAGCCGCTCCTGATCATCTCCGAGGACGTGGAGGGCGAAGCCCTGGCCACCCTGGTGGTGAACAAGCTGCGCGGCACCCTGCAGGTCAGCGCGGTCAAGGCCCCCGGATTCGGCGAACGCCGCAAGGCCATGCTCCAGGATATCGCCATCCTCACCGGCGGACAGATGGTTTCCGAGGACCTGGGCATCAAGCTGGAGAACATCAACCTGAACGACCTGGGCAAGGCCAAGCGGGTGGTGATCACCAAGGAAAACACCACCATCATCGACGGAGCCGGCGATCCCGAGCAGATCAAGGCCCGGGTGAAGCAGATCCGCAGCGAGATCGACGAGACCACCTCGGATTATGATCGTGAAAAGCTGCAGGAGCGGCTGGCCAAGATCGTGGGCGGCGTGGCCGTGATCAATGTCGGCGCGGCCACGGAAACCGAGATGAAGGAAAAGAAGGCCCGGGTGGAGGACGCCCTGAACGCCACCCGCGCCGCGGTGGAGGAAGGCATCGTGCCCGGCGGCGGCGTGGCCTCTGTCCGCGCCGTGAAGACCCTGGACAGCATCAAGGCCGTGGACGACGACGAGACCGCCGGCGTGGCCCTGGTGCGCCGGGCCATTGAGGAGCCCCTGCGGATGATCGCGGCCAATGCCGGCTTCGAGGGATCCATTGTGGTGGAAAAGGTCCGTGGTGGAAAGGGCGGCTTTGGTTTCAACGCGGTCACCGGTGAGTACGAGGACCTGATCGCCTCCGGCGTGATCGATCCCAAGAAGGTTGCCCGGATCGCCCTGCAAAACGCTGCTTCCGTGGCAGGCCTGCTTTTGACCACGGAGTGCGCGGTGGCGGAAAAGCCCGAACCCAAGAAGGACATGCCCCCGATGCCCGGCGGCGGCACGGGCGGCATGGGCGGCATGTACTAGCCCCAGGCCCAACACCGATCAAACCAGCAAGGCCGGACCCATGTCCGGCCTTTTTTTGCGTGCGCCCGGCTCGGTCAGACAGTGCCCCAACACTGAAAAGCAGAGCCCAGCCCATTTCGGACACACTTCTCATGCACCCGCCAGGCGGCCGCGAGACTTTCCGCTTCATATCCGGTTTCTCATCCTTGCGAAGAGCAAGTGAAGACCGTTCTTTTCTTTTATCCAACGTCTTGCTATACTAATTAGTCAGTCCTGAAAAACACAGCAACACTCTAAAAACATTTGACATTTCATCGTCTTTACTGTAACATTTTCGACCAGTTCATGCAGTAAAACTGTAAAAATCCGGTCGAAAAATTACTGAACTTGGAGTGACGATGAAGGCGAAAACGCGAAACAGAAGTCGAGGCAACTTTCTTTACCCGGACCTCATGGACCAGCTCGATCCCGATCACCCTCTGCTTCAACTGGCCAAGC
>Ga0209614_1001299_pt1 | contig 19156 bp, 19 predicted proteins | sample BlaSprsedimmetaG_FD_185484 | JGI IMG/M metagenome (GOLD analysis project Ga0209614, IMG submission 185484) | Hot spring sediment bacterial and archeal communities from California, USA to study Microbial Dark Matter (Phase II) - Blank Spring... ... | reverse complement strand
ACAGTCCCGCCGCAAATTTATTCCGGACCCTGCCTTGTGTGCCGTATCTTCTTCGGCACGTTGTTTCCCCGCATTGTTGATGATGCATATCGCAACAAAAATGAGGCAGAGGTATATCCGCACGACCAAGCCGGCCGAGCCAATCCTTTTTGTCTTCGCCATCCACTGTTTACCGCAGCAAAAATGTTGCAGAGAGGCTGGGTCCGGAGAATTTTACAAGATGAAGATTTGAGGGTAGCTGGCTGCTGCCCGTATTGCCAATCTCGCAACACTTTCGTTGCACCATTGTGTCGCTGTGAACTGTTCCACGTTTCCGGCGGCCCGAGGCACTGTAGAGTGGTTTCCGGTATTACGGGGATGCAATAAGCTGAAAAAGAGCGAACACCTGAACTCGCTGATACGTGCAGAACCCCTGCAGCGGTGCGTTACGGCTGGCGGCGCTCCACCCGCGCTGCGGGGGCGAAATCCGCACCCATCACTATCGGGATTGTGATGGAATCCTGATTGCAATAGTGCCGGGAGTCTTTTGGCGTTCAAGCTTTTGTGCTATATCTACCTGATACACCGTTATTTTGCGTATAATGTGGTTAGGGGAAAGAGATATTCTTTTCTCATTTCTGTCATGCTGGTATGGAAAGTGCTATTCAGGAATCACACCTACAGGGGATAAATATGAACTGCCTGACCAGAATCCTGACAATACCCTCGATAATATTGCTGCTGCTGCAGTCCGGGGAAGCCTGGGCTTTGCAGCCTCACGGCGGGGGCGAGGGGCTGTATGTCCATCAGATGGCTCATTTTTTTTTCATGATAACATTGACATATCTGTATCTGCATACCCGGCGCACCCAGGATCCTGCGAGCAGGGGCTGGAGATATTTGCGCGTTTTCTGCGTGCTGTTTTTTTTCTGGAACCTGATGGCGATTATCGGGCATGAAACCGCTCTGCATCTTCCGAGTGACCATTTTATCAACGCCGGAACCTGGAGAGAACGGCTTGCTCCTCCCCTCAGTACCTTGAAGGTTGTCTACTTTTTTTCGAAGATGGATCATTTCCTTATGGTCCCGGCCCTGCTGGCCCTCTTCTTCAGCTTGCGGAGCTTTTATCGCGAAGCCAGGGAGGACGCCGCACAATGAACGGCCTGCCCCTCGCGCCAACCAATGTTGTCGATCTTGTCGGCTCGGGCCTGGTTATCTTTTTTTCCTTCATGTCCCTGGTCTATGCAAATTTTCTGGTCCGATTGCAGCCCAGGAATTTCATCTGGGGATTTCTTTTTTATTTCTGCATCGCCATTACCGCCTTTTCCATTTCCCGGGGCATCGGTCATATCCTCAGAATATTCCTGGTGCTGGGTGGAGAGGAAGAACTCTGGCAGCTGATTTCACCGTGGTCCGGGGGGTTCAACACCCTGTTCATGATATCCGTGTCCTCGGCCATCATTTATTATCACAAAGGCCTGGAGGCATATAAGGCGGTTCGCTCAGAAGCGGAAAAACTTGCCGAGGCCAACCGGAAGCTGGCGGAGACCGCCGACGAACTGCAAAAGGTCAATACGTACCTTGAGGATATGGTCGAGGAGCGGACCCGGGAACTCTCCAAATCCGAGAAAAAATTCCGCCATTTTTTCGAAAACTCCAAGGATATGGTCTATTTCTGCGACATCAACGGCAACATTACCGATATCAACCAGAGCGGCTTGAAAATGCTCGGGGTCGATAAGCCGTCAAAGCAGCTTAACCTCCTGTCCTTTTTTAAAAATGACGGGGACCTGGATCGGTATCTCCTTGGGTTGGGCGAAAACGGTTTTGTCAGCGATTTTGAAACAGAGATGGAAAGCAGAGACGGGTCGATTCGCAACATCCTGCTCTCGGCCAATGCCATATTTGACAAAGAAGGCTTCATTGTCGGGTGCGAAGGCATAGCCAAGGACATGACCCGCCTGCGCACCATGACCGATCAGCTGATACGCCAGGAAAAGATGGCATCGGTCGGCCAGATGGCCGCCGGGGTGGCGCACGAGATCAACACGCCGCTGGGCGTCATCCTCGGTTATACCCAGCTGATGATGGATGATTTCGACAAAGACAGCGAGGTGTATGAGAATCTGGGGATCATCGAAAGGCAGACCAAGGCCTGCCGCAAAATTGTTGCAGATCTGCTGAAATTTTCCCGCCAGACGGGCAGCGCCAAGGTGGAGGTGGACCTGAACGAATTGATCGAGGAAGTGCTGACGGTCAGTGAGCACAATCTCAACATCAGCCATATCCGGGTTGTTCGCCGTTTTGGCCCGGGATTGCCCCCGATAATCGGCGATGCGGAGAAACTGCGCCAGGTTTTCATCAACCTGTTGAACAATTCCCACCACGCCATGGCAGATGGCGGTGAGATATCTCTTACCACCGCGCATGATCAGGCATCCGGTGAAATAATCGCTTCCGTCCAGGACACCGGCAGCGGGATTGCCGAGGAAATCAAATCGAAAATTTTTGATCCATTTTTCACCACCAAGGAGGTGGGACAGGGAACCGGACTGGGCTTGTCCGTCACATATGGAATCATACGGGACCACGGGGGCAGCATAACCGTGGAAAGTCCGGTGCAGGACCAGGAAACCGGACAAAGAAGACAGGGCACGGCATTTCATGTGCGGCTGCCGGTCGCCGTAGAACAGAAGGCCCTCAACGAGGAGAAATAGGACATGTCGGAAATTATCGTGCTGGATGATGTTTACGATGCGGTGATACTGATCAGGAAAATCCTGAGCAAAAAGGGACACAATGTCCACACCTTCACCGAGGAGGAAGAGGCGGTCGATTTTGTCAGGACACATCCTGTCGATCTGGCCATCCTGGACATCAAACTCAAGAAAATGAGCGGCATAGAAGTGCTGGCGCAGATGAAAAAGATTGCGCCGGGGATGCGGGCCATCATGCTCACCGGTTACCCGACCGTGGAAACGGCCCGTGAAGCCATCAGCCTCGGCGCAAATGAATATTGCGTCAAGCCCATCGACAAAAATGAACTTGAGGAAAAGGTCAGCAAGGTTCTTGGCGGCGACGAATCCTGAGCGATGATGCAAAACGATATGACAGCGGTTGCCGAACAGAACAGGGAAAGAGGATACCTGGAAATTTTCCAGGAGGTCACCAGGCTCATCAGCATGGTCCTCGATCCGCAGCAGGTCATGGACCTCGTCGTACGGCGCCTGCCTGAACTCCTGGAAGTGGACGCCGCCACCATCAGGCTGCTGGATGCAGGCACCAATACCTTTGTCCTGGGTGCGGCCCACGGGCTCTCCGATCAATACCTGTCCAGGGGAGGCATAGACACCCGGGAGACCATGGACATGCTCATGAAGGGCCGGCCAGTGGCCAAGACAGGGGTCGACGTCGATCCCCTGTATCAGCACAGCGCCGAGGCAGCCAGGGAAGGGATAAAAAGCGTCCTCTCCCTGCCCATTATCTTCCAGGGGCACATCATCGGCATCATGCGGTTGCTGACCAGGAAGACCCGGTCTTTTACCCCCATGGAAATATCCTTTTCCATGACCCTTGCCGAACAGATCGGCGTCGCCATTTCCAATGGACGACTGTTCAAGGAAATGGAAAACCAGGTCGATTTCCTCAAGGAAGTGCATGAAATTTCGCGGCTGATCAATTCGACCCTTGATCTCAATATCATTCTGCAGACCATTGTCGACAAGCTCCCGAAAATCATGGGGATGAAGGCCTGCACGATCCGTCTCCTCCAGCCGGAAACCAATCAGCTGGAGCTGGCGGCCGCATCGGGCCTGTCCCCTGAATATCTCAAACGGGGCAGCATCAGGAGGGAAGACTCCATTTTCCAGGCCCTGAAGGGAGAGCCGGTGGCGGTATACGACGCACCCAATGATCCGCGGGTACAGTACCACGACGCCATTCGCAGCGAGGGCATCAAAAGCATTCTGGCCGTTCCCATAAAAAAAGGCCGGGAAATCATCGGGGTGATGCGGCTGCTGACCACGGAATATCACTGCTTCACCGCCAGCGAGGTCACCTTTGCCACGGCCGTGGCCGAAGAAAGCGGCAGCGCCATACTGAACGCCCTGACTTTTCAGAAAATCAATCTGCTGTTCAATCAGATCGAGGAAAACGAACGGTTTCTCCAGGCTATAATGGACGCGCTGCAGGACCGGATCGTCGTCGTCGACGGCAAAAAACACGTTGTCATGGTCAACAGGAAATTTCTGCAGCAGGAAAATCTTGCCGAAAAAGCTCTGCTCGGCCGTCCCTATGACCTGATCATTCCCTGGAAAATTGAAGGGCGTCAATGCCCGGTCGGGAAGGTTCTTGCCACGGGGAAAATGTGCGCCCGCACGGACCACCTCACGGTGAACGGCCATGCGCAATGGCTGGAACGAAGCGTTTTCCCGATATTCGATAATGAGGGCAGGGTTGAGTATGCCGTCGAGACCGTGCGCGACATCACTTCACAGAAATCCCTGGAACAGGAAAAGATCGAACGGGAAAAGCTGGCCGGGGTTCTGGAAACTGCCGGCACTGTCGCCCATGAACTCAATTCTCCGTTGTTCGCAGCCCTGGGGACAGCCCAGCTCCTGCGCGATGACCTGGAAAAGGAAGAGCAGCGGCAGGAAATGGATATCATCCTGCGCAATATGCAGTCAATGGCCGAACTGACCAAGAAAATGGCGGCAATGACCGGTTTTGCCAGCAAGGAATATGTCGGCGATACCAAAATCATTGAATTTCATTAATCCCTTTCAGGACAGATGGATGGTGCCATGTTGCAAAAAACGGCGTTCAACAAAACAGAGGAGTGTTCAATGTTAACCCAGCGGTTCATTACACCAGGAGGAGGAAAAAAATGAAGAAAAAAGTGAAACTGCTCAAAATGGTCATTGTATTAGCGGCCTGGGTGCTGCTGGCTCCCGGGGCTTTTGCCCAGGGCCAGGAAGTCCCCACGCTCCAGATTGACAAAACTTCCTTGAACAACGGTGGGGTCATCAAGGTGACGGGCAGGGCCCCGGCCGGTCAGCCTGTTTATCTGGAGGTATGGGCCGCGGATAAATCCGTGCGGGCCAACCGCTTTGACAACAAGAGGGATCCGAAAACGGGACAGATACCGTATATTTTTTACCTGACCTACGACATGCCGGCCTATTACAAGATTTTTGTGCCGGCCGACCAAAAGGAAAAATTTGCCGAACTTTTGAAAACAGGAAAAAATTGGAGCTACTCCGAGGCCCTCAAGGAGCTTGGCGCAGAAGCAGCGTACAATGTCCCGGCCGGTATGCAGATTGACAGTTTCAAGGCAAGCCTGATGGCCAGCGTCATCGGCAGCCGGGGTAAGCTCCTCGAGCCTTTGAGCGATCAGGAAAACAAAAAGAGGTCAATGCAGCTGGTCAAGTCGCGTTTCAAAGATCTTGACAAGGTCATGGGTTCCGATGTCATTGTGAACCCGGACGGCACCTTTACCGCTGACATCAATATACGAACCGGTCTGGCGCCCGGAGATTACAAGATTGTCGCCGTCACCGGTGACAACGTGAAAAGCTCGCCGGCCGTTTTTGAGAACAAGATATCCTTTCCGAGGGTTTACCTCAAGACCGCCGGAACCAGCCAGAACATCCTGTGGCCCTTCCTGTTGGCCCTGGGAGTGACTATTTTCGGTGTGCTCATGGGCGCGGGCGGCGGTTTCATTCTGAACCCCCTGCTGGTCAGCCTCTTCCCACTGCCGCATACCGTCGTCGCCGGCACGGTTACCCCCACAGTGCTGTTTTCGCAGGGCAGCGGCATTTACAACTATTCAAAGATTAAATTCATCAACTGGAAGCTGGGCATCGGGATTGGCTGTGCCATGCTGCTTGGTGCATTCATCGGCCCCAAACTGACCGAATTGATCACCCTTGACCAGTTTAAGTTTGCCTTTGGCTGGATTCTGCTGGTGTTGGCGGGATTGATGTACTGGCAGACAACGGCCGGATATCTGTCCAAGAACAAGAAAGAGCAGGCCATTCTCAAGGAGTTCAAGAGAAGAGCAGAAGAAGCCGCCAAGGCGAAACAATAAGAGAGGAGGAACAGCAATGAAAGTTGAATTCTGGGGCCAGGAATTTGAAGCAAATATGATTGTCGGCTGCATTGGCGGTTTTCTGATTGCGGTCATGTCATCCATGTTCGGTTTCGGCGGCGGGCCGTTCATGGTCCCGCTGATGACAGTGGGAATGCGCATGCCCATGTACATCGTGGTCGGCAGTTCCCTGCTTGCCATATTTTTTAATACGTCCATGAGTTCGATCAGGCATTTCCAGTTCGGCAATTTCGACCTGATCCTTTTTCTGTGCATGTTTCCCGCGGCACTCCTGGGAGGCTATATCGGTCCGCAGATCGCCAAACGGGTCAGCCCGATCGTTGTGAAAAGGGTTGCCTGTGTCGGCCTGATCCTGCTCGGACTGAAATTGTTGGGTCTGTATTAACAGTATCCTGTTATTCGGGTATAAAGCATGAAGGTCGGAGGCAGTCGGAACGGCAGGTATTCGCCGTTCCGACTGCCCCGGCCTGCGGTTATCAGCCCGGAAAAACCGATCAGTCTGCGACAGTGATTCCGCATGTTCAATATCCTCAACCGTATCGTCCTGCAGTTCATCTCCCCCAAGGCGGTCGTCCGGGCGAAATACAACGCCTTCAAGGAGCTGCTGCACCACGATCGGCTGAGCCACGGGCGACTCGCCGAGCTGGAGGAGCTGTACTACCGGAACCATAAGGTCGATCTCAACGTGATCCGGCGGCGGCACGGGGAGCTGGCTACCGGCGTGTCGGCCATGATCGTCTGCCTGAACCGGATGGCGCCGGCCTCCTACCTGACTTTGCGGGCGTATGCCAGAAAAATCGAATTTTACGGACGCATTGCCCTGACGCCCCTCACTGCACCAGTCATATCAGCGTTCATCCTTCCCCTGGATGCCTCGTATGCCGACGATGGGCAGACAGGGGGAAAAGGTTTGCATCTCAGCATCCTCAAACATGAGCTCGATCTGCCGGTCCCCGAGGGGTTCATTGTTTCCACTTCCGGCTTCCATTACTTCATGGAGAAAAACAATCTCCGGCCCCGCATCAACGATCTGCTCAGCCGGGTGAACATCGACTCCGAAGAGTCATTGTCCCAGGCGTCGACACAATTGATGGGGCTGATTAACGGAGCGAAGATACCGTATCGGCTGGCCAGGGATATTCAGAACAGTCTCGCCGACCTGGGCCAACGCACGGGGGCCGAATTTTTCGCCGTCCGCAGCAGCGCGGTCGGCGAGGATTCGGCGATCTCCTTTGCCGGACAGTATGAATCGGTTCTGGAAGTGGGGGCGGACGAGGTCCTGGCCGCCTACAAAAAAGTCCTGGCCTCCAAGTATTCACCCAGGGCGATCTATTATCGCATCAAGGCCGGGTTTCTCGATGAAGAGACCCCAATGGCGGTTCTGGTGCTGCGGATGATCGATGCCGGGCTGAGCGGCGTGGTGACGACAAGGGGTTCAGCCGGCGGCGCCGAAGAGAAAGTGGTCATCCATTATACCGAGGGCCTCGGCGACAAGCTGGTCAGCGGACAATGCAGCCCGGCAACGGTGGTCGTCAACCCGGAGAAGGATGAAGTCGTCGTTGAACAGTCCGCGGCTCCAGGCGGTTCCGCTTGCGAGGGAGCTGGCGCCGCGGCGCCGGAACCGGCGGGAGGAGGGAGGCATATTATTTCCGACCTCGGCAGAGAGCAGGCAGTTCAGCTTGCCGCGTGGGCCCGGCGGATTGAAGGATTTTTCCAGGCACCTCAGGAAATTGAATGGAGCCTGGACCGCTGGGGCGATGTTTTTCTGCTTCAGGCCAGACCCATGTACATCCAGGAAAAAATCGAGAAGGAGGAGCAAGCCGATATCAGCGGATTCCCGGTCCTGCTCGCCGGTGGGGAAACGGCGTCCCGGGGAGCAGCCTGCGGCCCGGTGCATATCATCGAACATGAAGGGCAATTGGCCGCGGTTGCCAATGGTTCGGTGCTGGTCACTTCCGTGATTCCGCCCTCCTATGTCGTGGCGCTGGACAGGGTCTGTGCCGTGGTGGCGGAGCAGGGCAGCGCCGCCGGTCATTTTGCCTCCGTCGCGCGCGAGACCGGCGTCCCTGTACTGGTCAAGACCGGCAACGCTTCCGCCATCCTGCCCGCAGCCAGGGTGGTTACTGTCTGCGCCGACATGGGCATGGTTTTCGACGGCTGCGCGGAAAGCATCTTGAAGCGGTATCCGGCCCAACGGATCGAGCAGCAGGACACACCTGTGCGCCGGGCATTCAGTCAGGCAAGCCCCTTTATTTTCCCCCTGCAGCTGACCGACCCGGCTGATTCCTCGTTTGCCCCGGAAAATTGCCGCTCCTTGCATGACATAATCCGTTTTGTCCACGAAAAGGGGGTGCAGGCCATGTTTTCCCACACCTCCTCGATGTTTGCGAAAAGATCCGCCACCACCCTGCTGCAGGCCCCAATACCCCTGCAGATCTATCTGCTTGACCTGGACGACGATGTCGCCAGACCCTCGGAAGATGGCGCCGAACCCCCTGACACCGCTCCGCGCTCTCTTCCCCTCCAGGCCCTTCTGCGGGGGTTGACCCATCCCGGGATCCGCTGGCGGCATCATGACCATTTCGACTGGAAAGGTTTCAGCGAAGCCACCATGGCCGGAGGGATAGTCAGCAGCAGCGATCCTGCCTATGCCAGTTATGCGGTTGTTTCAGCAGATTATCTCAACCTGAACCTGCGGTTCGGGTATCATTTCGTCATCCTCGACTCCCTGTGCGGGTCAGTTGCCGAAGACAATCATATCAAGCTGCGCTTTGCCGGGGGCGGAGGGGATCCGGCCGGCATCACCCTGCGGCTGCAGTTCGTTACCGAAATTCTGCAGCGCCTTGGGTTTTCCGTGCAGAGGGGCGGTGATTTGCTTGATGCCCAGCTGATGCGGTATAATCAAAAAGATGTGCAGCAGAAACTCGACATGGTGGGCCGCCTGCTGGCGGCAACGACGCTGATGGACATGGTGATCAGGGACGAAGGCATGGTCGCTAAAATGGTTGAGGCATTTATGAACGGCAGATACGATTTTTCCGATTGAATTTTCATGGCCAACTATCAACTTACCTGGATAACGGATAACCTGGCGGTCGGCCACGCGCCCATGTCCTATGCCGAACTCGACCATATCCGGGAGCAGGGGATCGACGCCATTGTCAACCTGTGCGGGGAATTCTGTGATCTGCACGAAATAGAGAAGGACTCGGGATTCGAGGTCTATTTTCTGCCCATACCCGACGAGAGCGCCCCGGACATGGCGGAAATGGAAAAAGGGCTTCACTGGCTTGACGAGGCCATCTATCTCGGGAAAAAGGTCCTGGTCCATTGCCGGCACGGGATAGGGCGGACCGGCACTTTCGTCACCGCCTACCTGCTCCGCAGGGGCCTGGGCATGAAAATGGCGGACAAGGTGCTGCAGCATTCCAAGGCCTCCCCAACCAATTATTCCCAATGGAAGTTTTTAAAGAAATATGGCAAACAATCGGGGAGGCTGACGATCAGGGAGCCCCAGCTTGAACATCGGAACATTGTCGATCTTGGGGCGTTTTTCACCGAATATGAAGGCCTGGTGGCGGAGGTGGAGGACAGGATCGCGGCATCCTCGGGCGGACAGGCGGTCCCCCGCTGCGGCATCGACGAAACAGCCTGCTGCCGGCGCTATTTTGAACTGCAGTTGATCGAGGCCATTTATCTGAGCAACAGGATGAACAGGACGTTGACCAGCAGTGATCGTGAGGAAATCATCGAACGCGCGGTGCACAACTCCCGCATCATCCGACGGCTGGCACAGTCACAGCAGGTCGCATCCATCGAGGAACTGGAGGGTCGATATCTGGAGGAGGACCAGGCCTGCCCCCTGCTCCGGGAAGAGAAATGCCTGCTCGCCCGATATCGTCCCCTGAGCTGCAGGCTGTACGGATTACACGGCAAGGTCGACGGCCTGCCTGAAACCGAGGCCATACTTGCCTCTCTCTCCCGTTCGGTTTTTCTTGCCCTGTCAGGCACACTCCCGGACGAATCGCTGTTTCGCCCCTGTCTTGCCGATGTCGTTTCGGGCAGGTTCATTCAGACATATTTTCACTATCTCGGATCCCTGAGCAGCAGGCAATGAAGAAAGCAGGCCCCGGGACTGTCTCCCGGTCCGAACAGCTGGTGATGGTCGTTGATGACGAACCGGACATGCTGCAAATGCTTGAGCGGGTCGTCGCCCGGCAGTGCGACTGCGATGTCGTGTCGGCCTCCACGGGTCGCGAGGCGCTCAGAATGCTGGAAAACCGCCGGCCCGACGTGGTGGTGACCGATATAAAAATGCCCGACCTGGACGGTCTCCATCTGCTGAAAAAGATCGTCGAGATGGACAGCACCATTTCGGTGATCGTCATGACCGGCTACGGTACCATTGAAATGGCCGTCCAGGCGTTGAAGGACGGGGCCTACGATTTTCTGGAAAAGCCTTTTGACAAGGATCATATCGTCAGGGTGATCCGCCATTGCCTTGAACGGACCCGCCTGCTCAAGCATAACCGCCAGCTCCAGGAAAAATTGAATGATCTTGACCTGGCACCGGGTTTTGTCGGCCATTCCCTTGCCCTGCGCAGGGTTCAGGATCTGATCGCCAGGGTGGCGGACACCGATGCCACCGTGCTCATCCGCGGGGAGTCCGGCACCGGCAAGGAATTGGCCGCCCGCGCCCTCCATGAACTGAGCAGCAGAAAACAGCACCGGATGATCACCGTCAACTGCCCCGCCCTGCCGGAACATATTCTGGAAAGCGAGCTGTTCGGGTACAGCAGGGGGGCGTTTACGGGCGCAACCCACGACAAGAAGGGACTGTTCCTGGCCGCCGACCGGTCGACCATTCTGCTCGACGAAATCGCCGATATTCCCGTCCCGGTGCAGACCAAGCTTCTGCGCGTTCTCCAGGAAAAGGAGATCCAGCCCCTGGGGCAGAACACCACCATCAGGGTTGATGTCCGGGTGGTGGCCTCCACCAACCAGGATCTCGAGGCCAGGATTCAGGCCGGAGAATTCCGGGCCGACCTGTTCTACCGCCTCAACGTGGTTACCGTGGAAATGCCGCCTCTGCGGGAAATGCGCGAGGACATCCCTTTGCTGACCCACCATTTCCTTGAACGGTACAAGCGGCAGCATGACCGGCCCGATCTGCAGATAGCCCCTGAAGCCCTGCACTATCTCTGCCAGCGGAACTGGCCGGGTAACGTCCGGGAACTGCAGCACCTCATCAAACGGGCGGTCCTGCTCGCCCGCGGCAGCACCCTGGAGGTGGATGACTTCCGCGGTCCGGAGGAAAAAGATGAGGGATGGTGTCCGGAGGATCGAATCCGGAAACCGGGCAGCCTTCCCTATAATGAGGCCAAGGCCGAAGTAGTGCGGCAGTTTTCCATCGCCTACCTGCGGCAATTGCTCGCCGCCCATCAGGGCAACGTCACCGCCGCTGCCAGGCAGTGCGGGCTGGAGCGGCAGGCCTTCCAGCGTCTCATGCGGCGCTACGGCATTCTTTCATCCGATTTCCGCGCCTGAGGGGGCTCCGCCGGCATGCCCCTGCTTTTCGGGCTTGTCAGGGTATTCCCTGCTTTCAACCGGACCGTATAGAGAGGAAGCGCGTTCCGAACAGAGCACCCGCATGCAATACCCGGAGGAGGAAATTTCCGCCTTGACTATATAGCTAAATAGGAATATAGTTATTTAAAATTTGTTTGAGGAGTGTTTGTATGCTGAAAACCTATCTGAAAGTGATGAAGGCCTTATCGGACCGCAACCGGGTCAGGATTATCAAGATGCTTCAGAGGCGTGAGATGTGCGTCTGCGAAATGCAGGCCGCTCTGGAGCTCTCCCAGCCTTCGGTTTCCAAGCATCTGAAAATCCTCGAGGAAGCCGGCCTGGTGGAAAGCCGCAAGGATGGCCTGTGGGTGAACTACCGGCTGCCGGACAAGGCTGATTCTCCATACGCCGCTCACATGCATTCGGTCCTGGCTGGCTGGCTAAACGATGATCCGGAGATCAAACGGATTGTACGGCTGGCGGGGGGGCTTGACCGGTGCGAGATATCCGGCAGTTGCAGTCCGGCCCGGCGGAAGGGGACGGTGGCCGTGGCGAAACAAGAGGCATAATCAGCAGAAAGCCGGGAGTTGACCCGGCCCCGCAGTTCGCAGGCGCTGTTCATGCACACTTGGATGTTTTGTTCAGACAACCTTACAGCAAGAAGGAGTTGACCATGGAAATCAAGGTACTGGGCCCTGGATGCCCGAAATGCAAGGAAGTTGAGAAGATTATGCAGGATGTGATTGAGGAGGCCGGCGTCGATGCCAAGGTGGAAAAAGTCACCGATTTTCAGCAGATCGCCGCCCATGGTGTTTTTGCCACCCCGGCGGTGGTGATCGACGGCCAGGTCAAATGCGTCGGCAAGGTGCCGTCAAAGGCCGAGGCCGCCGGCTGGTTGAAAAAATAAAACAGAGGACCACGGAAATGAAAACCATTGTTATTGAATGGCTTCATCTGGAGGTCGGCGGGGCCACCTGCCGGCGTTGCGGTGACACCGGGCTTGAGCTTGCCCGGGCCATTGAGCAGCTGCAGGCCGAATGCGCGCCGAGAGGCGTTGAAATTGTCGCCAGGGAAACTCCGCTCCCTCCCGGGCAGATCGCCAAGTCCAACACCATACTGATCAACGGCGTCCCCCTGGAAGAAGTCCTGCCCGACGCAGAAGCCTCGACAAGCTGCTGCTCTTCGTGCGGCGATCTCACCGGCCGGCAGGAACAGTGCCGGACCTTGGTCCATCTCGGTCAGGCATACGAGACCATACCCCGGGACCTGATCCGCCAGGCGGTGTGCAGGATCGGCGGCTGTTGTTGAGTTGACGGCCGGGAGCCGCGTTGTCGGGAGAAAATCCTGACGCGGCAATTTTTGGCATAAAAGAGGAACGGTAATGGAGTGGAAAAAGGAATGGAAGGTCCTGGCGGCCATTGTCTCAATTTTTCTTGGCTGCTACTTTCTGCCGGTGGGCTGGCCCCGGTTCGACAATGCCCTGATGGAGGCGTTCCATCTGGTCAAATGGTATGCCCGCGAGCACGTCCTGCTCTGCCTGATCCCCGCCTTTTTCATTGCCGGCGCCATTGCCGTCTTTGTCAGCCAGGGCGCGGTGATGAAGTACCTGGGCCCGGCGGCGAACAAGATCCTGGCCTATGGAGTCGCCTCGGTATCCGGCACCATCCTGGCGGTCTGCTCCTGCACGATTCTGCCGTTGTTCGCCGGCATTTACCGGATGGGGGCCGGTCTCGGCCCGGCCTGCGCCTTTCTCTATTCCGGCCCGGCGATCAATGTCCTGGCCATCATCCTGACCGCCCGTATCCTCGGCCCGGAGATGGGGCTGGCCCGGGCGCTGGGCGCCATCGTCTTCAGCGTCGTCATCGGCTTGCTGATGGAACTGTTCTTCCGCGAAAAAAAAGCGGGAGCCGACAGCCAGATTCATGTGCCGGAAGATGACGGCGGCCGCCCCCTGTGGCAGACGGCGGTTTATTTCGCCACCATGGTCGGCATCCTGGTCTTTGCCAACTGGGGCCGGCCCGTTGAGGATTCCGGCCTGTGGTACTCGATTTTTGCAGCCAAGTGGTGGCTCACCGGCGGTCTGGCGATTCTGCTGGCCGTGCAGCTCGCGGCCTGGTTCTCGCTTTCTCCCTGGAAACTGGCTGTTTCCGGCCTGGCTGTCCTGGGGACGGCCCTTGCGTTTCCCGAAGCGCCCCTTGCCGCCTTTGTTGTCGGAGTGATCGCTCTCTCCCTCCTGACCGCCACCCGGGAAGACCAGGCCGGCCAGTGGTTCCGCTCTTCGTGGGATTTCGCCAAGCTGATTCTGCCGCTGCTCCTCTTCGGCGTGCTGTTTGCCGGCCTCTTCCTGGGGCGGCCGGGCATGGAGGGGCTTATCCCGTCGGCCTGGGTGGAGCGCGCCGTCGGCGGCAATTCGCTTACCGCCAACTTCGTGGCCTCATTTGCCGGGGCTTTCATGTATTTCGCCACCCTGACCGAGGTCCCCATCCTCCAGGGACTGATGGGCGCCGGCATGGGTAAGGGGCCTGCCCTGGCCCTGCTTCTTGCCGGTCCGGCCCTGAGCCTGCCCAATATGCTCGTTATCCGCAGCGTCCTGGGCAACAGGAAAACTGCCGTGTTCGTTGCCCTGGTCATCATCCTGGCCACCGCCAGCGGTTACCTGTACGGCGCATTGTTTGGGTGAACCATGAAGAACGATAAGACAGCCGTCAATCCGCAAGGAACCACGCCGGCGGGACTGAATAACCGCCGGCCAGCCTGCGGATCGGTCCGGGTCGGTTCTTGGACGGGCAACGGCGTGAGATGCATGGAGCGTCGTGCCCATATTTCATGAGGGAGAATTGTCATGTTCAGAAAAATAATGGTCTGCGTTGATCCGGTTTCCCCCAGCCCCAACCTTCTATTATGTGCGGCATCTCTGAAACAGGTGGGGCCGGCGGAGGTTGTTCTGGCCCATAGTATCATGTGCGATTCTCCCGGACTCGAAGGGATGCTGCGCAAACAGGCGATGCCGGAGCTGGAGCGGCAGAAGAATATTCTCGAAGAGCAGGGGCTTAACGTCACCATTGCAACAGAGATCGGCCAGCCGGCCCGAACCCTCAATGCCCTTGCAGAAAGTATTGACGCTTCCGTCATAGTTATAGCTACCCATGGCCGGAGTTTGCTTGAATCCATCTCCCTGGCCGGCAGTCCACTGGGAAACGTTTCCGCAAAGCTGCTGCAGATCAGCCGTCGGCCTGTGCTTCTCATCCCCTCGGCGATGCCGCCAGCGGAGCCCGGCCGGGAAGCACCGAATCTGTTCGCCCACGTCCTTTACCCCACCGATTTTTCCGATACCGCGGAAGTCGCTCTTGTCTATCTGGAGACCGTAATCAGCGCCACCCATTGTCCGGTAACTCTCCTGCGCGTCCTTTCCGGCTCCCGGGCGGCTTCGCAACAGGGCAGTCGCTTCGCGAAGCTGCAGGATCTCGACCGCAACCGGTTGCTGCGCCTCAAAGCATGGCTGGAAAACAAGGGGTTATCGGAGGTCGACGCGGACCTTGTTCAAGGTGCTCCGGGCGAAGAAATTATCAGGAAGGCCGAAGCAGTAAACTGCTCTCTTATCCTTATGGGGACCCAAGGCAAGGGTTTCACCCGGGAAATTTTGTTGGGCAGTGTTGCGCATCATGTCGCCCGGCATGCCAAGGTGCCGATCCTTTTTGTTCCGGCTCTTCATAAGTTATAAAATGGAGCCTGTGCTGCGTCATTGCGTCAATAATGGAAACTGGATATCGATTACACCGTCGAGGTAGGTGAGAATGGCGTTACCGAGTTAACCGCCAGGGTGTTCGGCCATGGAGCCGATACGGTCAAGATTTCGGAAAAGGTGGTCCTGGCCGGCCCGCAATCAAGAGGGCTGATAAACACGCGAGTCGCCCTCGAGGAGGAAGCATGGGCCGAGATAACCGGGATAACAGAGGGCAACGCCGCCGGGGCCAGAGGTCATGTGGACTGCATGGAGATCGTCAGGGATCATGCAACAGCCATGGAGGTGCCCAAAGAGGGCAAACTCGTAAATGGTTTTAACACTGAATGATTGTTGAGCTCAATCGATGAATTCCAACTCAGACGGAACAACCGTGAGTGAAAAGAACAGAAGCAGGGCCGGACTTGTCGCCTTCATCGCATTGGCGACCTCATGCCTGATCGGCGGCCAGCTCTATCTGATCCTCTTCCAAGGGGAAGCCGCCTGCTTTAACGACGGCTGCAGCATCGTTGAGGGATTGACGAGGGTCTCTCCGTTTGTCTTCAATCTGTTCGGGTTGTTGTTTTTCCTGGTGGTCGGCCTGGCAGCGATAGTCGCCCTTTTCCGCCCTGCCGCCGGCCGCTGCCTCACACTGTTGCTGCTTGCCGCCATGGCCGCGGAAGGGGTGCTGCTTGCCTACCAGTATCATGTGGCCCGGGCCTGGTGTTCCTATTGTCTGATCATCTTCGGCCTGGTGGCCCTGTGTATTCTGATGGTCGGCCTGCGGCAATTGTTGAGCGGTGTCGTGCTGGTGGCGGCAGTCAACATCATTTTTGCCCTGCTCCGCTTTGAGCCGGCGGTGGTGAACGCTCAAGGCGGCGGTTTGGCGGCCGGCACCGCGGCGATTCGTCCCGGGTCGATGGACGGCAGAGGCGTTTTTTTTATTTATTCCAATGATTGCCCGCATTGCATGACCCTGCTCAGGAAACTGCCCGGATTGACGAACTGCACCGTCCGCCTCAATCCCATTGGTGAGCCGCCTCCAGATGACATTCAGGGTTTAGAGCGCATGCCCTCCTTTCATCCGGAGATGAATCGCCGGCTGCTGCGCACGCTGCAGATCGATTCCGTGCCGGTGCTGGTCGTTCCGGACAACGGAGGGTTCCGGATCATCCGCAGTGAGTCGGGCATCGAGGCGTATTTTGCCGCCAACTGTGCCAAGATTGGCACTTCCTCCACACCGCTGGAGCCGGAAATAATCAAGCCGGAATCGAGTGTTCCGGACTACGACCAATCATTTTTCTCCCCCCTCGGCGACGAGGAATGCCGGGTGGATGTTGAATGCAACGAACCTGTGCCCGGCAATTTCGACTGGATGGAGCCGGATCAATGAACTATTTACTTTAATGGGACGACTCTGAAGGACGTAGGTGGCGGAATGAGGAAGGCTGGTCGGTAGGGTCAGAAGGGCAAGATCATCGATGCCGCTCGAAAGTGCATATTCCGCTCAACGAGGTGCCGTCGCGCTTGGATTGAACGATCTTGAAAAAATATTTATCGTCACCGCCTGCTCCCATAACGACCTGGCCAATAGCGCCAGAATCTATTTCACAATGAAAGGGTACCGGCGAAATATTTCAGCGATTGCCTGCTTGGTCTGGCAGAACTGCTGCCGGAGATAAGGCGAGGGAATTCATCGAGGCAACGACCGGTAAAACCGTAGGGTCTTTAACTTGAATTATTTTGTCTAATACATCAAGGAGAACACATGAAATGTTTTGTCCGATTCATTCTGTTGTCGATCGCATTGTCCGTCATGCACCAACCGGCAAACCTGTGGGGGGCAAACGGGCCGGTTGTCCCGGTTAAGGATACCGTCACCATGGTTGATCTTGGGGCGAAATCATGCATTCCGTGCAAGATGATGGCGCCCATTCTTGAGGAACTGAAGGCTGAGTATGAGGGCAGGGCCGCGGTGATATTTATCGATGTCTGGAAGGATCGAAGCCAGGGGCTGCGTTTCGGCGTCCAGGCCATCCCCACCCAGATTTTTTATGATAAACACGGTAAGGAGGTGTACCGGCACGTCGGCTTCATGGACAAGAAGCAGATAAAAGAGTTGCTTGATATGCTTCTGGAGGGAAAATGAGCTTGGATACCATCTATCTCGCGATCAACGAGTGGATGGCTGGCGGCCTCCTTCTTGCCGCTGTCGGCTGTTTTGCCTGGGGCATGGTCAGCGTCCTGTTCAGCCCATGCCACATGGCTTCCATCCCTCTGATCATCGGCTATGTGGGGGGGGCAGAATGTCATCCTGAAAAGCCGGGAGGCCATCCCGTATGCTTTCCTGTTTACCGCAGGCCTGTTTATCACCATTGCCGTTGTCGGGCTGGTCTGCGTTTGGCTGGGAAGGATGATGGGCGATATAGGCCCCTATTGGACGATTCTGATCGGGGTCATACTGGTATGGGTTGGGGTTGACATGCTGGGGGTCGCCAAATGCGGTTTGCCCGGCAATACCCTGTCCAGATTGCGGGTCAAGGGATTATGGGGCGCTTTTGTTCTCGGGCTGGCGTTCGGCATTTTGTCCGGATCATGCACCTTCGGCTTTATCGCCCCCATCCTGGCAATCATCACCGTCCAGGAAAAAATCGCCACCGGCCTTCTTCTTCTGCTGCTTTTTGCCGCCGGTCATTGCCTGCCCATCGTGATTGCCGGCAGTTCGGCGGCAACAGTGAAGAGGATGATGGAAAATTCTTCATTTCAGCAGGGCGGCGTCTGGTTCAGAAAAGGGGCCGGTGCCCTTGTTAGCGCTCTGGGGCTTTATTTTATCGTGCTCCCGTGGCTGCCGGCTTGATACAGGCGACGGGTGGGAAAATAAAAAAGAAGGCGCACTTCTTGTGAAGCGCGCCTTCGAGTCATGCGGCAGGAATCCTGCCGGTCGACAGAGCAGGATTAATCCACGGAAGCGGACAGCCAGCTCACGTTTTCAGCCGGCAGGGCAGTGAGGACGGCCCATTCCATCCAGGCCCCGTCATAAATCTTTACATTTTCATACCCCAGCAGGTGGGTGAGTACCATGTATGTATGGGCGGACCGGTCAGAGCTGTGACAGTAGGCATAAATTGTCTTGTCAGGGGTAATTCCGGCTTCGACAAACGGCGCCCTGATCTGCTCGGGGGACTTGAAGAGCTGGGTTTCCTTGTCGTTGGCCGCGGCCGCGCCGGTCACGTTGATCGCGTTGGGAATGTGGCCGCCGCGGATGGCCCGGATATTTTCCCCGACAAATTCAGCGGCGGGCCGGGTGTCGAGCAGAACGACTTCGGGGTTCTGGCTTCCCACCACGTCGCGAAGAATATCATTCCAGGTTACCAGCAGTTCCTGGTTCGGGCCGGTTGTTTTGTAGGAGGTCGCTGCCAGCGGTCTGACAGGTTCCGTGGAGAGGGAATTGTTGTCCTTTTGCCACTGCACTGGGCGATGCCGCCGTCGAGCAGTTTCAGTTTGCTCGTGGCATGCCCGTACAACTCCATGATGAACAGAAAACGGCTGGCGAAGATTCCCTGCTTGTCGTCATGGACGATGATGGTATAGTTGTTGTCGATGCCCAGCCTGGCCCTGAGGTAGAGGAATTGCGACATCTGCGGATACTTATCAGTAATTTCCGGTTAAGGACTTGCATGCAGATCAAAATCCCCATGCGGCCCTGAATTTTGTGGGTCAGTTTCTTCCTCCTCAAGCTGTGCAATTTCATTGCGCATCTGGTTGCGGAGCTGTCGGAC
>Ga0209614_1001297_pt1 | contig 19190 bp, 13 predicted proteins | sample BlaSprsedimmetaG_FD_185484 | JGI IMG/M metagenome (GOLD analysis project Ga0209614, IMG submission 185484) | Hot spring sediment bacterial and archeal communities from California, USA to study Microbial Dark Matter (Phase II) - Blank Spring... ... | reverse complement strand
GTATCAATACGTTAAAAAAATACATTTATTTGCTCGACAGGGCAAATATTATCTCCTTGCTGCATACTGATTCAAAGGGAATTAGCAATCTCAGCAAACCTGAAAAAATATTTCTTCAAAACACGAATCTCATGTACAATTTGGCAGGCAAAAATCAAAATATTGGAAACCTTAGAGAAACATTCTTCTTAACCAACTTAAAAGAGGTTGGCACTGTTAAAGCTGCCAAAACAAGTGATTTTTTTGTAAACGATAGATATACTTTTGAAATAGGAGGCAAAGGAAAAAAGCAAAATCAGATAAAAAATATTTCTGATTCATTTATAGTAAAAGATGAAATTGAAACCGGAAACGATAACATAATCCCACTTTGGCTGTTTGGATTTTTATACTAAAAAAACAAAGCATGAATTACAAAGGCAACATACTGAAAATGCGCACCGAACTGGCCAAACCAGTCAACTATTTTTTGCCGGTGGGCGAACACGAAATAGAAATGAACGACCTAATTGGAAAAGAGATTTCGATGCATTTCACCGGGCAAATCAACTGCATTTCGTGCGGAAAAATTACCAAAACCTCGTTTAACCAGGGGTTTTGCTACAACTGTTTGCAAACGGCGCCCGAGTCAAGCGAGTCGGTGGTGCGGCCCGAGTTATCAAAATCGCAATTTGGCATTGCCCGCGATATGGAGTGGGCAGAAAAACACGACCTTATCGAGCACATTGTTTACCTGGCCGTTACCAGCGAACTAAAGGTTGGCGTTACACGACACCATCAGATTCCCACCCGGTGGATTGACCAGGGCGCGAGCTTTGCCATACAGCTGGCTAAAACACCCAACCGCCACATTGCCGGCATCATCGAAATTTTTCTGAAAAAACACTTTGCCGACCGCACCAACTGGCAGGCCATGCTGAAAAGCGAAGGCAATTCGGAAATCAACCTTGCAGAAGAAAAGAAAAACGCGTTTCAGCTTTTGCCGGCAGAACTGCAAAAATATTATTGCGACGATGATGAAATCACCTCCATTAAATATCCACTCACAGATTTGCCGTACAAAGTAAAAAGTATTGGGTTTGATAAAACGTCTGATATTAAGGAAGTTTTAAAAGGAATAAAAGGACAGTACCTGGTATTTGAAAACAATACAGTTTTAAATGTCAGGAAACACAACGGGTATTTCATTGAACTTTCTGCATAGCAGCACAAAGTAACCTCGAATTAATTAAAAACGGTGTAACAAAAAAGACAGAAACCACTACTAATACGCTCGTACGTTCATCCATAACAGAAAGGGTGTTTATTAATTTCAACTGATAAAAACAAAATAAAAATGAAGAAGATAATTGCACTTTTAACGGGAATTTACTTCATGTTTTCGGCACCGATAGCTGAAGGCCAAAATACCTGGTCGCTGCAGGAATGTATCGATTATGCGCTGGAAAACAACATTCAGATAAAACAGCAGGGGTTAAACACCCAATACAATGAAAACATGGTTCACCAGGCCAAATCCGACCGGCTGCCCAACCTGAATGCCGGCGCTTCAAACAATTACAGCTTTGGTCGATCGCTGAACAATGACAACGTTTACGAGAATGTAAACTCCACACAATTAAATGGTTACATCCAGTCGAACATTCCGGTTTTTAACGGGTTCACCCTGCAAAATGCGGTAAAGCAAAGCGAACTCGATTTTCGGGCAGCCATTCAGGATATGCAAAAAGCCAAAGATGATTTAATTCTTAACATTGCAGCCTCTTACCTCGAAATTCTGTTTGCCGAAGAATTATCGCTGATTGCCGAAGCCCAGATGGAAGTGACCCAACAGCAAATTGAACGTACTCAAAAGCTGGTGGATGCCGGCAGTCTGGCGCGTGGCGCCCTGCTCGAAATTGAAGCCCAGCTGGCACGCGAAGAGTTGCAACTGGTGAACGACCAGAACCGGGTGCAACTTGCCTACCTCAATCTTTATCAGCTGCTGGAGCTGCCCGTGGAAAAAAGTTTCAAAATTGAGCAGCCCAAACTGCCCGAAATAAAAGCAAATGTTACCATGGCCAACTCGTTCGATGTGTTTCAAAACGCCATGCACCTGCGTCCTGAAATAAAAGCGGCCCAGCTCCGTGTGGAAAGTGCCCGCCGCCAACTGGATATTGCCAAAGGCTACAATTATCCCACCCTGAGCCTGGGTGCAAATTACAATAACCAGTATTTCAATATTTTGAACAGTGAATTTCCCCAAAGATCATTTAGCGATCAGTTGAAAAGCAACAGCCGTTATGGTTTTGGCCTTAATCTGAATATTCCCATTTTTAACCGCTTCCAGGTAAAAAACGGCATCTCGAACGCCAAACTGCAAATTGCCGACTTTGAATACCGCCTGCAAACTGCCCGCAACATGCTGCGCAAGGACATTGAGCAGGCTTACACCAATGCACTTGCGGCGCTCAATCGTTATATTTCAAGCGAAAAAGCAGTAAAATCAACAGAAGAGGCATTCCGTTATGCCGAAGAGAAATTTAATGTGGGAATGATGAACACCGTTGAATACAACCAGAGTAAAAATTACCTTACTGTGGCACAATCGGAACTTTTACAAGCCCGGTACGAATACATTTTCCGTGCTAAAATTCTTGATTTTTACAACGGGGTACCGATAGAGTTGTAAGAATCAAATTCTATTTTTCCGGCAGATTTGATACCGTAAAATTTTAAACGTTGTCAGGTGCTTTGCACGCTGACAAGTTTCTACTTTCATCAACCTGGTAAAATACCCTGGAAATGTGTTCATGTCGTCGCACGACCACGAATTTATACAATCTACCTGCAACCGCATCATTGAACTCACGCCAAACGGCATCATCGACAAACTAATGGATTATGATAATTATGTTTCAGATGACAGCATTAAGGAATTGAGGGAGAAAATGTACAGGTAAAACAGTTTTTTTTCTGTCATACACCCACCTGAAAGAACTGGTGAACCACTTATACGATGATAGAAAGTATTCATTCCGGCGAATACAGTGCCAGGCATTCTTACACTTTCATCACAAATTCATGAATGTTTTCAGGGGTTATCACCTTAAACTCGTGACTGGGGTAAGCATTGGAAAAAGTTTTGGATAAGCGGACTTTTTTCTGTGGATTCCATTTGAATTCAAAAGCAAACAATTTATTGTCATGCTCTTCAACATAATCGATTTCCTGCTGCTGGGTGGTTCTCCAAAACCATGATTTAACATCCAACTCATTATTTCCCAAGTGCTTGATTCGTTCACTGACAAGAAAATTTTCCCACAAAACGCCTTTGTCTGTTCTCATGGCCAAAGAAGAAAAATTACCTAAAACAGCATTCCGTATTCCATTATCGTAAAAATAAATTTTACGTCCTTTTTTTATTTCATTTCTCACATTCCGACTGAGCGCCCATAACCTGAAAATAACACCGGTTTTTTCCAGTAAATCAATATACTTCTCAATAGTCTCCTTATCGGAGTTGAGCAATTGCACCAGTTCATTGTACGATACTTCGTTTCCTATTTGCAAAGCGAGGGCCGATAGAATCTTTTCAAGCAAAACAGGCTTTTTTATGGTTTCCAGGGTTAATAAATCTTTGTACAGGAAACTTGAGGCGAGCGACTTCAGAATTATCTTCTCCTGGCCCATATTGATTGCCACGTCGGGATAATACCCATAAATCAACCGGTGTTCCAGCAATCTTTTTTCTGTAAGAAATCCGTGATGTTCGGCCATTTCACCAAATGACAAAGGGTAAAGGGTAAATTCAAATTTTCTGCCGGTAAGCGGTTCATTAATCTTATTAGCCAGATCGAATGAAGAGGAACCGGTGGCAATTAACTGTACATTTTTAAAGTTATCGTGAATTATTTTTAAGGCCAGTCCTGTTTCAGAAATTCGCTGGGCTTCATCCAGCAAAACAATTTTGGAATTTCCGATTATTGGAACCAATTGGGTTGCGTTCAGGTTTGCAAGCATTTCCCGGGTATCTGCATCGTCCCCATTCAAAAAAGTGTTTCATCCCTGAAAGGCTCCAGAATTTGCTCCATTAAGGTTGTTTTCCCTGTCTGACGGGCTCCGTAAAGTATAATTGTTTTTTCCGGAACAAGTATTTTTCTACATTTCTTTTAACATGTCTTTCAATCATGATATAATTTTACTCGATTTCAATCGAACAAAATTATAATATTCTTCGATTCAAACTTAATTTTATCATATTTTTATTTTGAATTTGCTACCACAGAAATCTATGTAGAGATAGAAAGACCGGGTAGTTTTTACCCGTCATCAGCAATCAGTACGAAACGGAAGAAAAAGAGGTCTTTTCCAACTCTTATATATCTCGCATTTCGAAGAATAGCCGGTCGAATAACATTTTGATACTTGTAACAACGAAAGGCACGAAAAACACGAAAAAGATTGTCCTGCAATCATTTGACAATCTTTTTTTGTCTATCGTTCTTATTTGATGAAATCTGAAATATTATTGGTAAGAATCGCATCCATATTGTGTGTTTGTACCAGGTCAACAAATAATCCATAACCGCCTTCAGGTTCGATCCCTTCCCAACCGGATACTACTGCCACTACCGCCGCCGAAATGGCCTGCCTGCCACCCACAGCAACGGTGGAAAAGCCAATTCCAACTACTTAAAAATCATTCACGACAAAGCATACGCACGCCTGAAAGAACTGGTGGATGAAATCCGTGAAGCCGAAAAATATGTATTCCGAAACAACATCTTCTGCTGTAACGTTCGTAAAGCTGATAAAAAGCAACCATGTCATCTTCCCGGATAAGTTCCTGCTGCTACAAATATTACGCGGCGCTGCCGCTGGATTTGAAGCAGATATTTCAAATACGCTAAAAGAAATCCTCAAAATCGGTTGGTACTCCCTGTTGGTTGTCGCCGTCGCAATCGAGGTTGATATTGAAATTATCCGGTCGCTTAAACTGCATATCCTCAGTATATCCGAGCGTAGGATCGGCCAAAACTTTTTTGTAGAAGTAACCCCAAATGGGGAGAGCCATGTTGGCACCCTGCCCTGAAGCAAGGGTTCTGAAACGAACACTTCGCAGGTCGGCCCCGGTCCACACCCCTGCAGTCAAACGAGGAGTAGTTCCAATAAACCATCCATCGGATTGATTCTGGGTTGTTCCTGTTTTTCCGGCAATGGGCATGGTGAATTTCCCGTAACCATCACGGTTTCTTAACCGGATACCGGTTCCTTCGTCAATCACTCCCTGAAGCAGATTTACCATCAAATAAGCTGTTTGCTCATCAATAGCTTCGTGGCGCTCGGGATGAAATGAGGCAATTACGTTTCCATACCGGTCTTCTATCCGGGTTACAAACCAGGGTTTTACGTACACCCCCTGATTGGTAAAGGTATTAAAAGCCCCAACCATTTCGTAAAGGGTAATATCGGAAGTGCCCAAAAACATGGAAGGAACAGGATCGATGGGACTGTAAACTCCCATACGTTTCATTACTTCTTCCATGGCCCGGGGACTGAACTGTTTCATAACCCATGCCGAAATTTTATTCCGCGATTGAGCAAGGCCCCACTTCAGAGTAACCAGCTTTCCTTCATTTTCTTCGTCGTATTCAGCATCTTTGGGTTCCCAAATCGTTCCGTCCCACATCTGAAACTGCTGACTCACATAAGGAACTCTGGTGCAAGGCGTAAGCCCATTCTGCATAGCCAGGGTGTACAGGAACGGTTTTACCGTTGAGCCCACCTGCCGTTTGCCGCCTTTTACCATGTCGTACATAAAATATTTGTAGTTCGGCCCTCCCACATAAGCTTTCACCTTTCCCGAGTGGGTTTCCATGGCCATAAACGACGAGCGGAAATGGCGCAGATACCATTTTATGGAATCGATTGGCGACATGAGTGTGTCTATCTCTCCCTTCCAGGAAAAGATGGTCATTTCAACCGGTATTTTGAAATTTTCTTTTATTTCGTTAAAACTCTTTCCCTGATTGTTCAAAACACGATAGCGTTCGCTGCGCCTGATTTCGCGGTTGAGTAAATCCTCAACCTCACCGGCGGTCATATTATTGGCAAAAGGAGGATTGTTCAGGTACCTCATTCCGCCGTCAAATTCGGGCTGAAGGTTGTTTTTTAAGTGATATTCGACTGACTCTACCGCATATTGTTGCATGCGCGAATCGATGGTAGTGAAAATACGCAGGCCATCGTTATACAAATCGTAATTCTGCCCGTCGGGTTTCGTATTTTTGTTGCACCAGCCATACAGCGGATTGGTTTCCCACTCCACCGAATCTTCTTTGAAAGTTTGCATCTGCCACGAAGCATAATTTTTTTTGTCGGGTTTTCTTGCCGTCAGTGTAAGGCGCAGGTACTCCCTCAGGTAGGGCGCAGGACCACTGCGGTAGTCCACTTTCTGGTAGTTCAAATCGAGCGGAAGCTGTTTCATTGAATCGCGTTCAGCGGCAGAAATATATCCGTATTTTGCCATCTGATTCAAAACCACATTCCGTCTGCGCAATACCAACTCGGGGCGGCGGACCGGATTGTACAAGGATGAATTCTGGGCCATTCCAACCAGCATAGCCGACTGGTGCAGGTGAAGCGAATCGGGAGGAATGCTGAAATAAACCTGCGAAGCCGATTTGATTCCAACCGCCAGGTTCAAAAAATCGTATTTATTCAGGTACATCAGAATGATTTCCTCTTTGGTATAGCTCCGCTCCAGCTTCACGGCAATCACCCATTCCTTAAATTTCCGAAGCACAAGTTCTTTTTTGCTTGATAAATTATCTCGCGGAAAAAGCATTTTTGCCAACTGTTGACTGAGCGTACTTCCACCTCCGGAACTGGTATCTCCGGTAACAATTCCTTTTACAACCCGCAACAAACCTCTTAAATCAATTCCCGAGTGCCTGAAAAATCTCACATCTTCGGTTGAAATAAGGGCATCGATTAAATGGGGTGGAAGATTCTCGTAATTTACGAATGTGCGGTTTTCGTGAATAAAGTATTTATCGAGTATTTTTCCGTCTTCAGAATAGATTTCCGAAGCCAGAATATTGGGAGGGTTCTCCAACTCTTCAAAGGTTGGCATAAAACCCAGATGGCCTTTGGCTATTAAAATAAACATCAGTGCCACAGCAGCAATGCCCGTTATAAACAGCAACCAAAACCCAATGATGTATTTTTTCCAGCTTGCGCCTTTTTTTTCGGTCATAAATAACAGGATTTAATCATTCGGCAAATATAAATGTTTCCGTTGTGGAAGCAATTAATATAACGGGTTGAATAGGGTCAATATTTTATTTTTTACAAATAATTAAATCATTTTCAAATAAATAGATTAAAAATAAGCAAATTAAATTTTGAACTTAGCGTTTCATTTTCTTTAATTTGCAAAAATTTTAAAAAAGAAAACATAGCGTATGCAAGAAAATCTTGTGATAGTTGAGTCGCCTGCAAAAGCAAAAACCATTGAGAAATTTCTGGGAAAAGGATACACAGTAACCTCGTGCATGGGACACATTCGTGATTTGGAGAAGAAGGATTTTGGAATTGATTTGGAGAAAAATTACCAGCCCAAGTATGTGGTTACCCCCGACAAGAAAAAAATTGTTGCTGAGCTGAAAAAAATGGCAAAAGGCGCCGAAACGGTCTGGCTCGCTTCCGATGAAGACCGTGAGGGAGAAGCCATCGCATGGCATTTAAAAGAAGTGTTGAAACTCGACCCGAAGAATACCAAACGGATTGTTTTTCATGAAATTACCAAAGAAGCCATTCAGCGTGCCATTGAAAATCCCCGATCGATTGACGAAAACCTGGTGAATGCACAACAGGCACGCCGTGTGCTCGACCGCATTGTTGGATTCGAGGTTTCGCCGGTGTTGTGGAAAAAAGTGAAACCGGCACTGTCGGCTGGTCGTGTTCAGTCGGTGGCCGTGCGGTTAATTGTTAAGCGCGAACGCGAAATCATCAATTTCAAAAGTGAAACATGGTACAGGGTAACCGGCACTTTTCTGGCAAAGGATGAAAACGGAAATCCGGCAGAGCTGAAAGCCGAACTTAACAAACACTTTTCAACCAAAAAGGAAGCTTATGCTTTTCTGGAAAAATGCCAGTCGGCCGAATTTACTGTTGCCGATGTGGTAAAAAAACCTGCCAAACGATCGCCGGCTCCGCCGTTTACAACCTCAACCCTGCAGCAGGAAGCCAGCCGCAAACTGAGTTTTTCGGTTGCGCAAACCATGGCCGTGGCCCAACGCCTGTACGAAAGCGGAAAAATTACCTACATGCGTACCGACTCGGTGAACCTATCGGGGCTGGCCATTAGCACAGCCAAAGAAAAAATTATTGAACTGCATGGCGAAGACTATGTAAAAATCAGAAAATACAGCTCGAAATCGAAAGGGGCACAAGAGGCACACGAAGCCATCAGGCCAACCTACATGTCTAATGAAACCGTAAGTGGTTCGGCCCAGGAACAGCGACTTTACGAGCTTATCTGGAAACGAACCATGGCCTCGCAAATGGCCGATGCCAAACTGGAAAAAACCAATGTAACCATTTCAGTTTCAACAGCACCTGAAGTATTTACTGTTTCGGGTGAAGTGATTATCTTCGACGGATTCCTGAAAGTTTACATGGAATCGACTGACGATGAAAACGGAAACGCTCCTGCCGGACAGGAAATTATTCCACCCATTAAAGCCAGGGATTTGCTGCGCATGGCATTCATCACAGCAACCCAGCGCTTTTCACAACGTCCGCCGCGTTACACCGAGGCATCGCTGGTAAAAAAACTGGAAGAACTGGGCATTGGCAGGCCATCAACTTATGCGCCTACCATCACCACCATTCAAAACCGCAACTATGTGGTGAAAGAAGACCGCCCGGGCGTTGAACGGGAATTCGACGTGGTTTTATTGAAAAACCAAAAAATTTCTGAAAAAACGAAAACAGAAATAACCGGCACTGAAAAATCGAAACTTTTCCCAACCGATATCGGAATGGTTGTTAATGACTTTCTGATGGAAAACTTCGCGCAGATTATGGATTTTAATTTTACAGCCAGTGTTGAAAAAGAATTTGACGATATTGCTGATGGCGAACTGGTTTGGAATGAAATGATTGATAAATTTTACCAACCGTTTCATGTTCAGGTAGAAGATGTGCTTAAAAATTCTGAGCGTTCGAAAGGAGAACGCATTCTCGGCAAAGACCCCAAAACAGGCAAACAGGTTTCGGTAAAAATTGGACGTTACGGCCCGGTAGCCCAACTGGGTGAAGCCACCTCGGAAGATAACGATGAAAAACCACAGTTTGCCAGTCTGAGAGCAGGCCAGCACCTGGAAACCATTACCCTCGAGGAGGTCCTCGATTTGTTTAAACTGCCGCGTGAACTTGGCGAATACGAAAACAAAAAAGTAACGGTTAGTATTGGTCGTTTTGGGCCTTATGTAAGACACGACAATAAATTTGTTTCACTTGGCAAAGAGGATGACCCGTTTACCGTTGGGCTCAACCGCGCCATTGAATTGATTGAAGCCAAAAGGGAAAAAGACAGAAAAGCGGTCATCCGGGTTTTTGATGAAGAACCGGATTTAAAAGTCCTGAACGGCAGATGGGGTCCCTACATTTCATTTAAAAAGAAAAACTACAAAATCCCAAAAAAACTCAAGGCAGAGGAGCTTTCACTCGAAGATTGCAGAAAAATAATCAGCGAAGCGCCTGAACCAAAAACCAAAAGGGCGCGAAAAAAGAAATAGTAGTAAAAGGCAGATGATTCGTTATTTGCCTTTATTTTTGCAAAAACTGAAAGTATGAACTTGCCTGATTATTTTGACCCCGTTGATTTTTCCCAAATAAAATCAAACGGATATCCGCAGGGAAAGTATTCCCTGGGAGTGGCTGTGGAGAAAGACAGCACCGCCATTTCCTCATCTGCCCTTACCAAAATGGATGTGGCCCTGATTGGAGTACCGTTTGAAAACGGGCAATGGCAGAAAAAGAACAATTCGGCGCCTGACAATATCAGAAAGGCACTATACCGGCTGGCGGCCATAAACTCCAAATTGCATATTACCGATTTGGGAAACCTGAAGCCGGGCACCAGTACCAGAGGAACTTTTCTGGCCTTGCGCTATGCCGTTGAATATTTGCTTGAAACAGATGTAATTCCGGTTATTGTGGGAGGGAGCCAGGATCTAACACTGGGCATCTGCGAAGCTTTTCAAAACAAACCATTCTTTTGGTTTTCCACTATCGATGCCGTTCCCGATGTAAAAAAAGGTGTTGAACCGTTTCACTCCGGCAACTACCTGACCCGGCTTTTTAAAGCCCAAACCAACCTTTTTCAGTTCAGCCTTATAGGATATCAAAATCATCTGGCAGGGGAAAAACTAATGGAAAAATTGAAAGGGCTGGGAGGGCACATCCGGTTGGGTCAGCTGCGCGACAACATTCAGCAGGCAGAATTGATTCTGCGGTCTTCAGATGTGTTGTCATTTGATATGGGCGCTTTAAAATATACCGAAGCGCCATCCACCCATCAAAAAAATCCGAACGGCTTACGCGGCGAAGAAGCATGCCAGCTGGCCCGTTACGCCGGATTAGGCCAGCAGATGAAAGCTTTCGGTCTGTTTGGTGCGAAGCCCGGTGCTGAGAATTGCATTACTTACAGCCTGGCTGCTGAAATTATCTGGTATTTCCTCGAGGGAGTTTCATGTCGCCGGCAATCGAAAAAAAGAACGGTTTACAAGGTTCAAATCGACGGGCTGGACCATCCGGTTGTATTTTTGCACGAACCAAATACCGATCGCTGGTGGTTCAAGGTGCAGTCAATCCATGGAGAAACCATCGAAATAGCCTGTTCAAAAGAAGAATACAACCAGGCAGCAGACAACGAAATACCTGAGCGCTGGCTCAAATTCGTCCAAAAAATGGATAGCTTATCAAAATAATAGAAAAATACGTGCGTTCTTTGCTTACCAGGTTAACAGAAGTTTGTTACAAACAACAATTTTTTATTTCTTTAGCCTGAATTGAAATTTAATTGATGCCGCATCCAAAAAGGAGTATGAAATGAGCATGAGAATGAAAACATACATCAAAAAATATAATTATGACCTAATGCGAATTCTCCTGAGGGATTCCTACGGAGCATGTGTTACCATAAAAAATTAACAATTGTAAGCACATGAAAAAAATTATTTCTTTTCTATATTTGCTGTTAATAATAAACCTGGCGGCTATAGGCCAGCAAGATCCGCAGTTTACAAACAACATGTATTACAAATTGGGAGTAAACCCGGGGTATGCGGGAGCCGAAAATGCCATTAGTGGAATAATTTTAAACCGTTATCAATGGGAGGGAATGAAAGGAGCTCCGAAAACACTGGTTTTTAGCGTAGATGCGGCCACAAACTTATTTGGTACCCCGGGGGGTGTCGGCCTGAATATAGTAAGCGATCAGTTGGGATTCGCAAGAAATATTTTGATTAATGGCAGCTATGCCTATAAGGCAGAGTTGAGTTTTGGCACGCTGGGAATCGGGCTTTCCGCCGGCTTTTACAACCAAAGCATCAATGGTGAATGGGAAGTGCCCGAAGACGATTATGGCATTTATACGCAGCCCGGCTCCGACCCGGCAATCCCACAGGGAGAAGTAAGCCAGCTGGCTTTTGATTTGGGTGGCGGGCTTTACCTTACATCGAACCAGTATTATCTGGGCCTGTCGGTAACGCACATCAACCAGCCGGCCATCGAGTACGACGACTATGCAAGTGCATATTTGTCAAGGCATTATTATTTAATGGGCGGATACAATATTAAACTAGCCGATCCGTTATTTGAGTTGCGGCCTTCGTTCTTGTTCAAGTCCGACCTGGCCGCATGGCAGGTGGACGTGAATACAAATGTTGTTTACGACGACCGTTTTTGGGGAGGTATATCTTACAGGGTAAACGATGCCGTTGCCCTGCTGTTAGGTCTTGAACTGGCCAACGGGCTGAAAGTGGGTTACTCTTTTGATTTGGTTACCTCAGCCATAGGTTACTATGGATTTGCCTCCCACGAAATTTTTATAAGTTATTCGGTTAATCTGGAGCGAAACCGAAGCCAGAAGTATAAAAGTATAAGATTTTTATAAAGAAAGCCATATATTTGAGCTATGAAAAAACTTTTTTTAATTGCAGTTGTACTTGGTTCACTTGTCATCTTTACCGGTTGCTCTTCGTCTGGAACCGGAGAGTTGATTGGAGTACAAAAAAGACCTAAATGGCGCGAAACCCAACCCTACGGAATGGTGTATATTCCCCGAGGCAGTTTCAACATCGGTCCAAGCGATCAGGATCCGGCCATGTCGGGCGTTCCTACCCGAACGGTTTCACAGGATGCATTTTGGATGGATGACACAGAAATAACCAATAACGAATACCGCCAGTTTGTAACCTGGGTGAAGGACTCCATCGCCCGCAGGATGCTCGGGGACCAATATCCCGAATTCCTGATTACCGAAAGCCGCGACGGAACTCCGATTGATCCGCCACGCATCAACTGGCGCGAAAAAATTGACTGGCGCGATCCCGACTACCAGATGGCCATGCAGGATTTATACATCCCCGAAAATGAACGCTTTTTTGGAAAAAAAGAGATCGACAGCAGAAAACTGGTATATGAATACTGGTGGATTGACCTGCAACAGGCAGCCAAGCGATCGAACAGCTACAACTTTGAAACACAACGCTACGAAGGCAATGTATATGACCCCAACGGCGAACTCAGACCCATTGAAAACCGCTCGGCATTTATCATGAACGATCAGGTACACGTATATCCCGATACCCTCACCTGGATTCGCGATTTTACCTATTCCTACAACGAGCCCTGGGCTACCCGGTATTTCTGGCATCCCGGTTTCGACGATTACCCTGTTGTGGGAGTAACCTGGAAGCAGGCACTGGCTTTTAGCAACTGGAGAACAAAAATTCAGACAGACTACCTGACCAGCAAACGGCAACCATCGATGATGGCTTACCGGTTACCTACCGAGGTTGAATGGGAATACGCTGCAAGGGGAGGTAAAGATTTTTCAATGTATCCGTGGGGAGGATACTATTCCCGTGATGAAGACGGTGTTTTCCTGGCAAACTTTAAACCCTTGCGCGGAAATTATGTGGAAGACGGAGGTATAGCAACCATGAAGGTAGGAAGCTACGAACCCAATGCCTACGGATTATACGACATGTCGGGCAATGTGGCAGAATGGACCGAAACAGCTTACGATGAAGCCGGTTACAACTACTTCAGCGACCTGAATCCCACATTTACCTATAATGCCCGCCCCGATGATCCACCGGTGATGAAAAGAAAGGTAGTTCGGGGAGGATCATGGAAAGACATTGCCTACTTTACGCAGGTTTCAACACGTAGTTTCGAATATCAGGATACCACAAAATCCTTTATCGGGTTCCGTTGTGTCCGATCAACCTTTGGTGATGAATTCAATTAAAAAAAACAGTTACTAATCTTTTACCTCAATAAAATGAATATTGGAGAAATTTTCAAAACAAAACGCTGGAAAACATTCATGGGCTATGTTTATGGATGGGGTGCTTCAATTGTAATGCTTGGGGCATTATTCAAACTCCAGCACTGGCAATACGGAGGATTGCTGCTTACTATCGGATTGGTAACAGAAGCAATCATATTCTTTTTATCTGCTTTTGAACCTCCGCTCGAAATGCCGGAATGGGCAAAAGTATATCCTGAACTTCGCGACGATTACGAAGTGCTGGACGAAGAGGAATATATCCGGAGGGGCAAAAACGGGTTAAGCCAGTTGCTTCCCTCATCTGATCTTTCACCTGAATTGATTGAAAAAGTTGGAAAAGGGCTGAATGAACTGTCAGCAGCAGCACGTGGCATCAGCGACATCTCGTCGGCAACCCTTGCAACCGATTTGTACGTTAAAAACCTGAGTTCAGCATCTGAATCCATGAACACATTTGCTGAAATTAACCAAAGGGCTAACGAAACCGTAAATGCTTCGGTAGAAAAACTGGTTAAATCTTATGCTCAAGCATCCGATCAACTTTCAGGTACCGGAAAAACCGCCATAGAAAAGCTGCGCAAAAGCAGCGAAGATTTTTCGACCAAACTTGCAGAAACCGGTCAGAAACTCTCTGAAACGGTAAACGGAGCTTCGGGTGCATTTACTTCGGATTTGAAAAACATTAGTGAAAGTTCCAAAATGTATTCGGGCAATCTGGAGAAGTTGAATCAAAACATTAATGCACTGAATGAAAGTTTTGAAGCGCAGCTAAAAGGAACCAAAGCACAATTTGAAGCGAGTCATAAGTTCAGCAGCGATTTAGGCCAGATGAATGAAATTCTCTCTTCATCGGTATCTGAACTGCAAAAATATAAGGAAAACGCCGAACAGTTAAATAAACACTTGGAAGCTCTGAATACCATCTATGGAAACATGTTGGGTGCACTGAGCTACAAAAAGTAAAAAAATTTGAAGTAACTGAATTATGGGAGCAAAAAATTGTCCGGAAACACCGCGGCAAAAAATGATAAACATGATGTACATTGTACTCACCGCAATGTTGGCTCTAAACGTTGCGTCCGAGGTACTTGAGGCATTTAAAGTGGTTGATATCAGCCTGATAAATACCCTCAAAACAGTGGACATGAAAAATGCTCAGGTTTATGCCCGCTTTGACCAGGCCTATGCCGAAAATGAAGCACGAGTGGCTGAATGGAAAGCAAAAGCAGATATGGTAAAATCAAAAACCGACAGCCTTGTATCGTATATCGACCAGATTAAAGAAGAACTGGTCATCAAATCAGGCTCGAAAACTGTTTCCAGTGACACCCCGCTCAGATCGACCGACTTTTATTATGCAACCCAAGGCGGTGACACATTGATTATGTCGAAAGCCGATGACCTGAATATTCCCTCAGAATTTTTAATTACACAAAATAAAGCAACTGAATTAAAGGAAAATATTGAGCATTTTCGTGAAGAACTCCTTGCTTTGATCGATGACTCGGATGTTGATTTGAAAAACACAGTTGAAAGTGCGCTGGATACTTCCGACCCGCCGGTAAACCTGAGAGAAGGTGGCGAAAGCAAATCGTGGGAAACAGAACGCTTCCTCGATAAACCACTGGTAGCTGTTCTCACACTGTTATCGAAAATACAAATCGACATAAAAAATTCAGAAGCCAACCTCATCAACTACCTCTTTGGACAAATCGATGCCGGAGCTTTTCTTTTCAACAAGCTGGGCGCCCGTGTAATCCCCAATTCAAATATTGTTTTGCAGGGAGACGAATACGTAGCAGAAGTTTTTCTGGCTGCCGAAGACACCACTCAGCAACCTGAAATTTTGATTAACAACCGTCCGGTACCTGTACAAGACGGCAAAGCCACCTACAGGATAAAAACTTCGGAACCCGGGGTATTTAGCTGGAGCGGAATGATAAAATACAGAGCACCGGGAGGTATTGTAAGGAATTATCCGTTCAGGCAGGAATACCAGGTTACCCAACCAAGCGTAACCATGTCGGCTACCCGCATGAACGTATTCTACCGTGGTCTCGACAATCCTTTCGATGTTGGCGGTGGAGGAATTCCACAGGAAAACCTGGAAGTAACTATGACCAACGGCTCCGTGGTAAAACGCGGAAATGAATTTATTATTCGACCCGACGAACTGGACGAGCAGGGAAGAAGAACTACCGTTTCGGTACATGCCAACATTGGCGGCCAAAGGCGGTTACTGGGATCGACCAACTGGCGTGTTAAACGAGTACCCGACCCAGTTGCACAGGTAGCAGGTATGGATGGGGGTAATATACGGCGAGAGCGCTTGCTGGTTGAAGATGGAGTAATGGCTGTGCTGGAAGATTTCGATTTCGATTTCAGATATACCGTTACCCAGTTCAGGGTTGAAATTTCAGCAGCCGGAGGGTATGTCAACTTTTTTGAAAGCAACTCGAACCGGTTTACCGAAGAACAAAAGGAACAGTTCAGAAGACTGAATCCCAATAGCTTAATTTATATTGCAAATATCAAAGCAGTTGGAGACGATGGCGTAACACGCGACCTCAGTCCAATTTCGTTTAAAATACAGTAGAAATGAAAAAAATTATTGCCTACACCGGATTTTTAATATTCCTGCTCACTTCATCAGGGTACAAAGCAGAAGCACAAATTATTAACGGCGCTTATCAAAAGACCGACCAAAGTCAGAAAAGGCCCATGCCCCTACCTTCAGTAAGGGAAGCGGACGTTTTCTGGTCGAAAACGTTATGGCGCATCATTGATTTGCGTGAAAAGATGAACCTGCCTCTCTACTATCCTGTTGCTGAAACCGATGGAAGAATTAATCTGATCAACTTGCTGCTCGACGGCATTGAAAGCGGACAAATAACTCCGTACGATGCACGGCTCGATGACGACTTTAAAGTTCCGATGACCTACGAACAGGTGCAGGAAGCTTTTGGAGCAGAAGAAACCACAGAAGAAACCATCGACTTCGACACCGGCGAGCGGAAAACCGTTACCATACAGGGAGAAATAAGGCCAGGGGAAATAAAACAGTACATGATAAAAGAAGAATGGTACTTCGACAAGCAAACCTCTTCACTGAATGTGAGGATAATTGGTATATGCCCTATCCGCGAATTTACCCGCGATATGGATGAGCCGGGCCAGGTTCAGCGGCAAAAAGTATTTTGGGTATATTACCCCGAAGTACGGACCCTACTGGCAAGAAACCAGGTTTTAAATCCATACAACCAGGCACAATCCATGTCGTTTGACGACCTGTTTATAAAAAGGTTTTTTAACAGCTATATTGTTAAAGAATCGAACATATACAACAACCGTGACATCAGCGCCTATTTAAGCGGAAAAGAAGCCATGCTTGAATCGAAGCGGATAGAACATGAAATTTTCAATTTTGAACAAGATCTTTGGGAATACTAACTGATGAATGAGAAAAGCAATAATATATATCGTTTTAGCCGCCAGCTTGCTTTTCCATTCATGCAAAAATGAAATTGTACAATTCCTGCCAGGCGGTGAACGGAACTCCAAAAACTGGTTCGAGCCATCACCCTTTGGAATGGTATATATTCCGCGGGGCAGCTACGTGGTTGGTCCTTCAGATGATGAAGTGAGTGATCTCGGGAACCGTTCAAAGAGGGTCTCTGTGGAGGCATTCTGGATGGACGATACCGAAATTACCAATAACGAATACCGCCAGTTTGTGTATTGGGTGCGCGATTCCATTGCCCGAAGATTGCTGGGGCAAACTTACCCCGAATACCTGAATACCGAAGATGCAAGAGGCGTTCCGCTGGACTATCCAACCATAAACTGGCGCGAAAAAATAAACTGGCGCGATGCCGATTATCAGCTGGCCATGAGCGACCTTTACATCCCGGAAGAGGAGCGCCACGCCTTCCGGAAAGAAATCGACACCCGAAAACTCATTTATGAATATGCCTGGATAGATTACAAGCAGGCTGCCCGCAGGCAAAACAGCTATAATTTTGAAACACAACAATATGAGGGAACAGTGTTAACCCGGCAAGGTGAAACAGTACCCATTGCCAACCGTAGCGCCTTCCTGATGCGCGAAATGGTACCCGCATATCCCGACACACTCGTCTGGATAAGGGATTTTACTTACTCCTACAATGAACCGCTCACTCTAAAATATTTTTCGCATGTTGCTTTCGACGATTATCCGGTAGTGGGAATAACCTGGAAACAGGCACGTGCCTTTTGTGACTGGCGTACCCGTTTGCAATCTGAATTCAGCAGCCGTTTGAATGAAACACCGGCCCACGATTATCGCCTGCCCACCGAAACCGAATGGGAACTGGCAGCAAGAGGCGGTCTGAATAATACCATCTATCCTTGGGGAAGTTATTACACCCGCAACGTTAAAGGGTGTTTTGTGGCCAACTTTAAGCCGCTGCGGGGCAACTATGTGGCCGACAGTCCTACTACTACTACAACCATGCGGGTTGGACAATTCGACCCGAATAACTACGGCTTGTACGACATGGCCGGGAATGTGGCCGAATGGACCAGCAGCGCTTTTTATGAAGCCGCCTATAATGTTATAAACGACCTGAATCCCGAAATTGAATACGACGCCCGCCCCGACGACCCCCCGGTGATGAAACGCAAAGTGATTCGTGGCGGATCATGGAAAGATGTGGAGTATTTTATACGAACCTCAACCCGAACCTACGAATACCAGGACACTGCAAAATCATACATCGGATTCCGGTGTGTGAGAACCTCCTTCAGAAACGAACTGCACAACAGATAAAATCCAGGTTTACTTTTTTATAACTGCAGGTTTATGCCTGTAAAAAACGTAATTCCCGGCATGGGATAACCATAATTGATGCTGTATTTCTGGTCAAGCAAATTTTTCCCCGACGCAAACAGTTCAACATTCTTTGTCAGTTTATGCGACAACATCAGATTGGCCAGCGTATAGCTCTCCTGCAGTGGCTGCGGATCGCCGGTAAAAGTATATAACCCTGAAATTTGCTGCAACGAAAGGTTCGCCCTGAATTTGTTGTAAGTATAAGTTCCTTCGATAAAAAACTGATGCTTTGGCGCTGCAAGCCGGGGTTTGTCGAGATGAATGTAGCTGTAATTTGACGAAAAACTGAGGCTTTTTGAAACGGCCCAGTTGATTTCAGCTTCTATTCCTTTGTTTGAAAACGAACCCACATTTTGACGTTTAACAGGAGGCGGCGGTGCATCATTTGGCCTGACTTCAATCACATTGTCGCCATCAATCACAAAAGCCGTCAATTCAATTCTAAACCGTTTATCAGAGCTTTCCTGACTAATACTCAATTCATAATTCCTCAAACGCTCAGGTTCAAGTTCGGTGTTGGGCGCAAAAAGGTAAAGTTCCATTAAGGACGGACTTCTGAAACCTTTTGAAAAGGAACCTTTTACGGTTGTATTTTCTGTAGCGAGAAATGAGAACCCCGCCTGCGGAACCGTTTCAAGACCAAACATGGAGTTGTTTTCCAGTCTTAAACCGGCACTCAAAATCAATTTTTCAAAAAAAGTTTGCTGAATGTACGTATATCCGGCAATATCCGAAACATCGTGC
>Ga0209614_1001295_pt1 | contig 19220 bp, 27 predicted proteins | sample BlaSprsedimmetaG_FD_185484 | JGI IMG/M metagenome (GOLD analysis project Ga0209614, IMG submission 185484) | Hot spring sediment bacterial and archeal communities from California, USA to study Microbial Dark Matter (Phase II) - Blank Spring... ... | reverse complement strand
GGTGAAAGGCTACGGCATGAAGTTCTTCTCCCATGCCTCATTATATAAAATCGCACGAAGAAAAACCAGCTTTTTCAGAAAAAGTTGTAAACTCGATAAGATTAGCTCATAAGTGACGCGGCCCTGGGTAGATAGAATACAGCAATTACCGTGTACCAAAAAGCCCCTTGGTATTACAACAATCAGGATTCGATCCCGATCCCGACGGCTGTAAATTTTCGTCACCCCAGCGCAGGAAATATCTCATCGAAATCGAAATCGAAATCGGTATCGAAATCGAACTCCCTGCAACCAAACGCAGGTCGGGTGCGCAAACATGTTCTTCTCCTCATTCGTCCCCGCAACGCGGGGTGGGGCGCTGCCGACTGCCAACTTTCCCAGCGCCAGCCGGGGCACTGTCATCTGTCTTCTGAAACGGGCGCCAGGTCCTTTCCCGGTCCAGTCCCGTCCGGGAACGCCAATTCGGCAACCCACAGCCCCTCGTAGTAAACGACCCGTCCGAAAACATCCGTATCCAGGCGGGCAACGAACGGTTCGCCGTCGACAAGGGCGTGATAGCGGAACCTGCGTTCGGCCTCGCGCGTGTACAACTGCTCCAACGGCTCAAGTCGAAGCTCCGGAAAGCGAAGCCATGCACTTCGCACCGGCGCCTGCCCACCGACAGCAAGGTCCAGGCGGCGGATGGGCAGCGTGTTGGTGGCAGGTGTGAATCCCAGGTCAATGTCCAGGGCGCCGTCGAGAGTGGGCGCAGGTGCGCCGTCGCACGCCCAGCGGCCCTCTCCGTCCGCCGAGAGGGCGAACCGGACCGGGAGGCCGCCCGCCTCACCCTCGATCACTGCAGAGCGGGTGCGCCAACCGGGGTCGCAGTCGATCGCGTAGCAGAGCCGGGCAGCCAGGCCGGTTTGTCCGGCCTTCACTTCGCCGGTCAGGCGCCAGCCGGCTTGGCGTACGCACCACACGCCCCTCATCGCTGCCGGGCACATCCAGGCGGCGCCAGCGCATGCGCGATTCTGCCGGAAACGGGCGAAGGTTCATGGCGGCCATCTCCCCCTGACAAGCACTGATCCATGCATGGGACGCTCCTTTCTGCTCCTCGCGAGCAGGAGTGCTTTCCGGCTGGTCAGCTCCTCTCCTGCTTTTCGGAAAGTAGCTGTTCCAGGGTGGTCTGGCCGGGAGGGATAAAAGGGGGAAAGGCCGGAAGGGCCGCGAACAACTTCAGGAACTATTCGGGATTTCTCCGGGTCGTCGGCAGGTGCGCCGACAGGATCATTTTCGGGGCAAATTGGCGAATTCTGTCCAGTGCCCTGCCGAATTCATCCTGCCCGACCATGTGAATCCATGGGGAGTCGGCGCAGGCCCAGTTCATCACTCCCTGTGTCAGCTCATCGTCGGCGATATCATCGACGTTCTGAACGGGCGCGGGGATGATGCCGCCAAAGCAGTCGGCGGAGAAGAATATTTCCGATTTGTCATCGTAGATGCCGATGGTCGTCGGGTTGTCGAACAGGGGCGGCCTGACGGCGGTCAGCGTTCGATCACCCACCTGGATGCTGTCTCCCGGATTGAGCCAGTGAACCCGATGCATGGGTACGGGCCAGCTGGTGCTCATCCTCAGGACCGCAAGGGCATTGGCCGCAAGCCGCGCTTTGGGCGCTGCTTCCAGAATTTTCCGGATGCTGCCCGTATGATCCGCATCATCATGGGTCAACCACACCCAGCGCAAATCCCGGGGATCGATGACTTTCTCCAGGGCTTGCATGAACGCTTCGCTTTCAATGCCCATCCCCGTATCGACCAGGACCGGCTCTTTCGCCTTGATGACAAAGGCATTGATCGCAAGAAAACCGGCACCCGGAAGCGGGAAAAACGAGGGCAGGACCTCGATGTCGGCCGTGATTTGATGGGGTTTGTCCATTGGTCAATTCCTCTTTGCGTGGTTTTCAAGTGCCGGGCGGCAACCTGCAACGACTGGTGGGCGACATTCGATTCCGCGCGGCGTTATGCCGGGTTCAGCCGAAGATTTAATGCTGTCAGCGCGGACGGTCTGTCGGTTCGACCCCGCCTGCAGCCTTCACCCTTACCATAACGAACCAACCTGGGATATTATTTTTTTGGGGTAGCCTCCGACGAGGGGGCAAGCGCTTCCCTCATTGCGGGTCCATGTCTTTGAACCCGATCCGGACACCGTTTCCACGAAAGATTCGGACTTTGCAGGAACGGACGATCTGGCGGCAGAACGGGTCCCTGATGAAGTCAGTCCATTCATGGACAACGCCCCCGTCGCGGAAACGGAGATTATTCCTGGGAGGAGCTGCGCCAGGCTTCATCAAGACGGTTTTCAATGTAACGGACAAGTTCTTCATCGCGTTTTTCGACGTCGAAGCAGACGGCATTTTCACCAAGCAGTCCACCGGGGACGAAATCGCCCCTGCTCTCGGGGTCAGTTATCATTTTGCCGTAGAAACATATGGATAGCCATCGCGGATTGTCCTCGATCACATCGACCATGGCAAACAGAGCCCTTTTCTTCTGCGCGGCATGAAGCACCCTGACGGAATAGGTGATGGCAGGCCGGGAGACGAAATCAAGCGATACTCCCTCCTTGTCGTTCAGGAATTTCAGTAAGCCCAGAAATACGGCCCTGTTTTCTTCAGGGGTATCCTACCAGTTCTCAATGAAGACTTCGAGGTCCGAAGCTGTTCCTTTTGTCATTTTTTCAGTCCCTGTCTTTTCCGGCGATGCCGGGGATTCACGTTCCCCCCCCCGACCCGGCGCGGGCCGGGGGGGGAACAGCTTCGTGCCTATGAAGAGGATGATTCGGACTGCTGCTTTTCCAGTTCGGCGATGCGGGCGGTGATTGTCTCCAGGGCGGTTTTTATCCGCCCGGCTTCCTCCCTGAGCATGTCGATTTCGCTGCCGGCGCTTATGGGAAAGGTGGGTGGATACGGGCCGTACCCGCGGCTGCAGCCCCGCCTGAGGCCGCGTCCCGGCCGAAAGCCGCGGTAGTAGCCCAAGCCGCCGTATACCGGCACGTTTTCCGCCGCGGCGGAGCTGCACAAGCCTCGGCGGCCACCGGTCATGGGACCGGCTCCCATAGGTCCTGTCCTGTCAAATCCGGGCATAATGGTTCCTCCTGTCAGGTATGGTTATTGTTGCCGGCCCCGGCCTCTTCCTCGGCCCTGGCCCGTTCCATTTCCTGTTCCCCGGCCCCGGGCGGGGCCTGAGTCCGTCGTTTCCTGATTGGGTGATAAGGGCGTTTGGTCAGTCTGATTGCAGCGTCCCCGGCCTCTTCCTGTTTTTGCACCCCGGCCCTGCGGGCCGCTTCCGTCTCTGGCTGGCATATTGCGTACCTCCTATGTTTTGTTGCGGTTGACAGTTCCGGGCGGGGCAAAACACCCAGTCCGGGTAAATGTCGCCATGTCGTAGTCTCTATGGTCTTCCCCTTTGCCGCCGTCGCCGGCGCATGCCGCGCAGTTCATAAACCCCGCCCCCGATCTTCAAGGCTTTGCCGGTCACCAGTGCCTCGGCGACAAGGGCGCGGGCACTACCCAGGATCCGGCCGAAAGTATGGCGGGAGACCTCCATCAGAGCGGCGGCTGTCTCCTGGTCCAGGTTCTCGAAATCGGTGAGCCGGATGGCCTCCAGCTCTTCAACGGACATGGAGATTTCGCCGGTGACGGGCATGCCCTGGGGCACAAAGGCGGCGACAGTCGGGTAGGCGGAGACAAAGCGTGTCTTTTTTGGTCTGGGCATCGGACGAGCTTCCTTTATAGATCATTTGAGCATAACTTATATCAAATTTATAAATAGTCAAGAATAAAATATGCTCAAATGATCAAAAAAAAGCTTGGCCGATGAGGCAAAGGAAGATGAGCAAAGGCCCTCGGCGGTTGGGCCGCGCATGAATAACATAACGATAGAACGGACAGACAGGCTACAAAAACTCGATCACGCCAAAAGACCCTATGGAATCATCTCTGATCTCATTCGATCCCGCTCCCAATGAGCGGACATTTCGTCAACCAGCCAGGAAATGTCTCATCGAAATCAGGATCGGGATCGGGATCGAAAGGCCCTCCACACTGAACACCGGTCGGCTGCGCAAACATGTTCCTTCCTCATATGTCCCAGCAGCAATTACTACAGTGTTGTTCAGGCGAAAATATCGGCGGGAACGTATGGATGAGTTCCCTCGATCACCCGGATGCCGGATTTGGCTGATATTTTCCTGATTATTTCGTCCTTGTAAGGGCACTGCTCGGCAATGCAGGGGGCGATGTGAATCACCGTCGGTTTCTCATTCATTGGCGCGTTTCACAGCTTCACCTGCATCAGACGGGTGACGATGGCCGGCGCCGGACAGCCGCCGCAGCCGACCATGTCCACGATCTCCGCGTCGCTGCCTTCGTAGATCTCAAAGACCCCTTTGCGCCGGTTGAACGCGACCAGGCAGCGGGAACAACCGATGCAGACATCATCCATGGTATTTTTACAGCCGACGATCAAAATTTTTTCCACAACAGATCTCCAAATTCTTGATGATGGAAAATTGCTCCTGTATGCAAACGCTTGCCGGTGCCGCTCAACATGACCTTCCTCTTTTCATTGCGGCCGGGCCAGGGGCCATCAACGGTCCGCAGCCAGGGGATGCCCGGGGCAATCTTACCAGTGGGCATCCTTGTTGGCGCCGGTGGCATATGTTACCCGGCCGTCTCTGAAGGCGGTCACCGCATCCATGACCGTACCGCTGATATCGTTGACAACCTTGATGCCGGAGGCCTCAAGGGTGAGGAATGCTTTCGGACCGCAATAGCCTGTCAGCAGCACCTCGGCCCCTTTTTTGCTGACCATGGTGGCCGCCCCTATTCCAGCCCCTTTGAAGGCATTAACATTGCCGCTGTTGTCCACGGCTTCGAAATCCATGGTGTCGGGATCGATGATCAGGATATAGCGCGCCCGCCCGAATCGCGGATCGACCGCGCTTTCCAGCTGTGTTCCCGTTGCTGTGACCGCAATTTTCATTTTTTTTCACCTCCCGGCGCGGCAGGAATTAACGGCCGCCGCCGCCGCAGACCTGGCTTTCGTTGATTTTCGGCAGGACCCCGGCAATGAAATCCTCGATTACCGGCCTGATTTCCGCCCTTTCGGCATCATGATACACCTCGATGCCGACCTGTCTGAAGCCCATCAGCGGCCGCATGCCGATGCCGCCGACCACCAGGGCATTGACCCTGTGCGCGGCCAGCAGATTCACCGGCACCATGCAGCCGCCCTGCACGTGATCCCTGTTGGGCAGGATCGACACACCCTTGATCTCTCCGTCTTCGACATCTATACAGGTAAAGACGTCGCAGTGCCCAAAATGTCCCGCTCTTCTGCCATTCAGACCACCGTTGCCCTCGGATGGAAACGCCACTCGTATCATAGCCATCAGTTCCGTTCTCCGTCTTATCGAATTGTTGCTTTGAAATCCACGATGCCGAGAGGATTCATGGATGGTGAATGAATAATTTTGTCCCAGATCTTTTCGACCTGGACATGGAGCGCCGTCCGTTCGCCGTACTCGAAAATGTTCTTTCCTTCCACCATGGACCGGGTAAAAACCGGATCGAACGGGATCCGCCCCAGGACGGCGATATTGCGCCGGACCGCCAGTTGTTCAATGGCCTCGGTCATTTCCGGGTTGAGGTCGTACTTGTTGATGCACGCCATGCCGGGGACCTTGAAGTGGGCGGCGAGATCAACCACCCGCTCCATGTCGTGCAGGCCGGAGACGGTTGGTTCGGTCACGATGACCAGCGCTGTTGCGCCGCCGAGGGAAGCGATGACCGGGCAGCCGATCCCGGGCGGACCGTCGGTGATAATCAGGTCCTGGCCCGACTCCTCAGCCAGTTGCCGGCTCCGGCGGCGGATCAGGCTGACCAGTTTCCCGGAATTTTCTTCGGCAATGCCCAGCCGGGCATGGACCATGGGGCCGAAGCGGGTGTCCGAGATGTACCATTCGCCGCAGCGCTGCACCGGGAAATCGATGGCCTTCTCCGGGCAGAAATCCACACAAACCCCACAGCCTTCGCACCGGATTGCGTCAACCTGAAACCGGTCACTGATGCCATCAAACCGACAGAGGTCAATACAGGTGCCGCAACCGGTGCAAAGGGAGGGATTGATGACTGCCTTGCTGCCGCCCATGAAGTCGGACCGCTGCCTGATCTGCGGCTGCATCAGGAGGTGCAGGTCGGCCGCATCGACGTCCGCGTCGCAGAGAACGCTGTTTTCCGCCAACGAGGCGAAGGCCGCGGTCAGACTGGTCTTGCCTGTGCCGCCCTTGCCGCTGAGTATAATCAGTTCGCGCATTGCTTCGTCCTGCGCCACGATTTCGTGAACGCCTCAATTCTGCCGTACAGGTCGAAAAACTGCCGCCGCCATTCCGGGATCTCCTCGACCAGCACCTGACTCCGGGAATATATCTCGGCAATGCGCCGATCAAAGGGAATGGTCATCAGGATCGGCACTCTTTCCGACTCGGCATAGGCAAACACCTGCAGGTCGCCGATGTCAGCCCGGTTGATCACCAGTCCGCAGGGAATATTCAGTACCCGCACCGCCTCGACCGCCAGGCGCAGGTCATGGAGGCCGAAGGGGGTGGGCTCGGTCACCATGAGGATGAAATCCGCCCCGTTCATGGCGGCGATAACCGGACAGGAGGTCCCCGGCGGCGCATCGATGATCGTCACCAGATTCGGATCCGCCGCGGCCCTGACCTTTCTGATCAACGGCGGCGACATGGCCTCCCCGACCCGCAGCCGGCCGTTGATGAACCCGATGCCGTTGCGGTGTCCGAAGGAAATCGTGCCCAGTTCACGCCCTGTCTCGCTTATCGCCCCTTCCGGGCAGACCAGCATGCATCCCCCGCAGCTGTGACAGAGTTCCGGAAAGACAAGCACCTTTTTCCCGACCACCGTAATGGCATTGAAGCGGCAGATCTCTGCGCATTTGCCGCAGCCGGTGCATTTCTCCCCGTCGACCAGGGGGATCGGCGTCTCAACCTTTTCCGTACGGCTGATCAACGGTTTCAGGAACAGATCCGCGTTGGGCTCCTCAACGTCGCAGTCAAGCAGTTCAACCTGTTCCCCTAAGGCAAGGGCCAGGTTTGTGGCTACCGTGGTCTTGCCGGTTCCGCCCTTGCCGCTGGCCACGCTGATAATCACTGTTTTTCCGCTCCTACGGCTGCCGGCATCATCAGGCCGGTTATCTTTCCGAGTACCTCCAGCAGCTTTTCTCCATCTTTTTCAGTGGGGCGGGGAGGCAGCTGCATAAGAACGCCAAGACCCTCGGTGGCGTTATGGAACTCGTCATCCGGCAGGGAACCGACCAGTACGCTGTTGGCCAATGGATTGATGCGGACCAGCTGGCGGATAAACCGGATGCCGGCTCTGTCCGAGAGATGTCCCCCGACGATCACCAGGTCCACGGCCTTTTTGCCCTTTTCCCTCAACTGCTCGAGTCCGAGGGCGGTGCTCCCGGTATAGACAAGTTGGGTGTTGCCCGACTTGCTTAATCCTTTAGCCAGGTCGTCGAAGAGCGACCATTCATTGCCAATCAGCAGGATGTTCATTTTTCCTCTGCACACAATTCCACTTGGGCCGGGTGGACGATTCAAGGGCCCGCAACGGTTACCCCGGCACCCCAGGCTGCCCGGGTTGCCGCCCCCGGGGTGCCTGGTAACGGTTGATCTATCCCCGGCCCCTGTTCCGGCGGCGGGCTGCGCTTTACTCGCTGCCGCCGCTGTTTTCCCCGGCCGCATTCACCCGCAATCGATCCGGTTTCCCGTTTTGGTGATCTTCCGGCAGGTGGCTGGTCAGTTCACTGCCTCGGCGGATTTTGCCACGGCAACAGATTTTTCTGTTGCAGCCGGGCATGATGAATTCGGTCCATTCAGGGTTGTCCTGAATAAGGGTTTCAAGAACCGTCCGCACGTCTCCGGCAATGAAGGGAATCACTTCGAATTCCGCGTTTTCGAGCATGATGGCCGAATCCTGGGAGACAGCGCCGCAGATAAGGACTGCGATGTTCTGGGCCCGCAACAGTTGCATAAGCTGGAAGGGGTTCTCGGGGTCGAGTTCCAGGGTCGACATTCTGCCGAGGTGTCCATTGACAAGCTCTGCTATCAGCAGGGTCCTAGCGGAATCAAAAACCGGCGACACTCGATGCCCCCAGACCGTCACGGCGATCTTTTGCACTGCGCCTTTCTGCTCCATAATCGGATATAAGCAAAAGCGATGCCTGTTCCGGCTAAAACCGCGACGATTTTGCAACAATACGGAATAATTTGGTTTTTATTTAAATGGGAAAGGGAGTGGGGAAGCATTGGAGCGTCGCTCAGTCGCACAAATGAGCAGTATTGCGACCCTCTACAGTCGCTTAAATGCAACTTTCAGGGCGAATTGGAGCGGGTCGAACGGCCGTCAACGGCCGGCAGGGCGATCTTGAATTTCCTGATCTTGCGGAAGAGGGTGCTCTTATGTATTCCCAGTTCCCGGGCAGCTGCCAGGCGGTTATAGTCGTTGCGGCGCAGTGCCTCGAGGAGGACCTCTTTTTCCGAAAGATCATGGGCCTCCCGCAATGGCGCGGGACGGGGGATGGCGGTGAGCAGGTAGGCGGGCAGGTGACTGACGCCGACTTTCCCCCTGGAGCAGAGAATGAAGGCGTGTTCGATAATATTCTCCAGCTCCCTGATATTGCCGGGATAATCGTGACGCATCAACAGCCACATGGCTTCCTCGTCGATCCCGGTCACCGCCTTGCCACGCAGCCGGTTCATCTTGTCGATGAACCGCTCCGTCAGCAGGGGGATGTCCTCCTTGCGCTCCCGCAGGGGGGGGAGCTGGAGGCGGACGATGTTGATCCGGTAGAACAGGTCCTGGCGAAATTCCCCCTGGTCCAGCAGTTCGGCAAGGTCGCGGTTGGTGGCGGCGATAATCCGTACATCGGTCCGCTGCCTGTCGACTCCGCCCAGGGGTTGAAACTCCCTTTCCTCGAGCACCCTGAGCAATTTGACCTGAAAGGCGGGGCTGATCTCGCCCACCTCGTCAAGCAGGATGGTGCCGCCGTCAGCTATGGCAAAATAACCGGGCTTGTCCTTGACCGCGTTGGTAAAGGCCCCGGCTTTGTAGCCGAACAATTCCGACTCCAGCAGGGTGTCGGGCAGGGCTCCGCAGTTGATGGCGACAAAGGGCTTGACCCGGCGGGGCGAAAGATCGTGCAGGGCCTTGGCCAGGATTTCCTTGCCGGTGCCGGTTTCCCCTTCGATCAGTACCGTACTGTCGCTTTCGGCTATTCTGGGCAGAACGGTGAAGATTTTTTTCATCAGGGGGCTGCGGGAAACCATGTCGCCCTGCTGGAAACTGGAGCGCAGCTCCCGCCGCAGCTCCTCGACCACGGTATTGTCACGGAAGGTTTCCACCCCGCCGAGAATGTCCCCCTGCTCATTCTTCAGCGGCGCCGTGGAGATCGAGATGGGGACCCGTCTTTTCTCGCTGTTGATGATATAGGTCGACGTGCTGACGTGGGTTGTGCCTTCCTTCATGGTCCGGCGCAGGACGCAGTCTCCCTCGCACATGTTGGAACGGAATACTTCCCAGCAGAAACGGCCGATTGCCTCGCGGCGGGGGGTGCCGGTGATCTCCTCGGCGGCCCTGTTAAAGGAGGTGATGCGCCATTCATGATCGACCGTGAAAACGCCGTCGGAGATGCTCTCCAGGATAATCTCAGTGGCGTTGGCGGGCAGGGCGGCTTTTTTTTTCTTCACGACGTACTGTTGATCCGTTTGGTTATGCAGCGCCGCTGCTTTGTTGTCCCGGGCTGATCCCGGTTGTCCGGGCGCCGGCTCGAGGCTGGCGGAAAAACAGCCGGGCCGGCCAGGTTATTGTCTATGAACACGTATTTTCCGCTTGATTGCAATACAAATCAGGCCGTGGGGGGGGCTTCCCGCCCTTTTCGGCTCCAAAAGCCATGATCCGTCCCCCCTCACCGGCGCTGGCAACGGCGGGATATCCGGACCGGTCAATAGGCGGGAACCAGCGAGTAGCCCCGGGCCTGATAGCCGATCAAGGAAATCCAGCCGTTGCGGACATGCTTGATGGTGGGAAGGATCGTCGCCGGATCCACTCCCATGACCTCGGCCGCGAAAATGCATATTTCCAGTTTGATGCCTTGCCGGGCCATTTCTTTGACAGTGGATTCAATCTGTTCGATATATTCCTGCTCCTCGGGCGGGAATCCCTTGACATCGGTTGAGACAAGCTTGACCGCCGGACCGATGAAGACGACGACGAATTCGGGCTGTTCGTCCGCGGCCCGGATATTGTCGTCGCTGAAGGTCTGGAGGATGAGGTCGAGTTGGATGGCCGCGCTTTTCGGCGTGCCGGCCCGGACGTCAAAGACGGTCGTGATCGAGTTGACTCCCTGTAGACCCTCATATTCCTCCGCCTGCGCGGGCAGGGCGCCAAGGAGCAGAATGAGGCCGGCCAGCAGAATGGTTCTGACTGCATCGAAGTTGGTGCGCATGGTTTTTCCTCCTGTATCCAAGGGTTGCAGGTTCCATTCGGCTTCCCCTGACCGTTTATTCCCGGGCCTCAAGCACGGTCATGCAGGGGAAGTTTTGTACCGCCGTTGGTCGGCGGGGTTTTCCATTATATCAAACCGAGCCGGTCATGGAAAATAAATACCAGGATTTCAAAGGCGATGAGCAGGATGATGATCCATTCCAACGCTGATGAATGCTGATGGCGCAGCTCTTCGGCAACCAGTCCGAGCACATCGTTGACCGTGTTCAGCTTGTGCTGGATCAGGTGCAGACGTTGTTCGAGCTCCAGGTAGCCGATGGTTTTCTGGTAGTAATGCTGGTATTCAATCCTTGTTGCCGGCCGCCGGGTTCGGTTATGCTGTCGGCCGGCCGGTTTTATCGACAAATATAATAGCATTATAACTATCAATCTGCTACCGGGGCTGCCATGCTGCGAAAAATCACTGTTCACGCTGTTCTGCTGCTGTCCATTGTTCTGTTTGCCGGCTGCGGTGCCGGGTTGCGGCCGGATGCTTCAGGCCGCGGGCCCGCCGGGCCGGTTGAGTTCATCATTCTGCAGATGAACGATATCTATGAGCTCACTCCTGTCAGCGGGGGGCGGGAAGGAGGGCTTGCCCGGGTTGCCGCGGTCAGGAAGGAACTGCTGGCCGAGAATCCCAATACCGTAACCGTTCTGGCCGGCGACCTGTTCAGTCCTTCGGCCCTCGGCAGCGCCATGGTCGACGGCAAGCCCTTGGCCGGCCGGCAGATCGTTGCCGTCATGAATCTGCTCGGCCTTGATTACGCCACCTTCGGCAACCATGAGTTTGATCTCGGGGAGCGTGACTTCCTCGACAGGCTGGCGGAATCCGGTTTCACCTGGATCTCTGCCAACGTCTTCGACCGGCACGGTCGACCGTTCGCCGGGGTGGTATGACGTCCTGCCGGCTGGGCCGCTGACCCAGTATGACATTATCCGCATTCTGCCCTTCGGCGACAAGCTGTGCGAGGCTGTCATTGACGGCTCTCTGCTGCGCCGGGTCCTGGACCAGGGCCGGAAAAACAGGGGGAGCGGCGGCTTCCTCCAGGCGGCGGGAGCGGTGCGGGACAGTCAGGGGGCATGGCTGATCAACGGCGCGCCCCTGGATGACAACCGGACCTACCGGCAGCGGTCAACAGTTTTCTCCTCTCCGGGCGGGAAGGGAACCTCGCTTTCTTTTCGCATTCCAGCCCGCTTGTCCAGGCCCAATGCCTTGAGCAGAGCGATATGCGCCGCGTCTTCGGCGACTACCTGGCCCGGAAGTACGGCCGCCACTGATCACCGCCCGGAACAGGCGCCCGGAGATATCTCGGGGGGCCGTTCAACATCCCATCAGCGGCGCCCTTTTTTTGGATATGGACCTGATTTTGACTGTTTCGCCGGGTTTGAGGTTTACGGCCTTGCGGCCGCAATCGAGAATCAGGGTGTCCTTCCGGGCGGAGACGACCTTGCAGTCGATGATTTCCGCGGCCAGGGCCGCAGTTGCGGATAGTCCCAGGGCTGCCGCCAGGAAAACGATGCCGCTGATCTTCATGGTTCCCTCCTTCTCATGGTTTCAGCCCCACCCCGGTCCGGCCCGCCGGGCACGGCTTCAGGATATGGTGTAGAGGCGCTCAACCTCTTCGGGCCCGGTGGTGCAGAGATCCAGATCCTTGAGGATGCCGTCGCCAATGCTGTATATCCACCCGTGCACGGCCAGTTCCATGCCGCTGCTCCAGGCATTCCGGACAATTGTCGTGTGGCAGATGTTGATGACCTGTTCCCGGACGTTCAGTTCGCAGAGCAGATCGAACTTTTCCTCGTCACCCGCCGTTGCCTCGAGCCGGGCGTGGTGCAGACGGCAGATGTCCCTGATATGCCGGAGCCAGTTGTCAATCAGGCCGTGCCCCCCGCCTTCCAGGGCAGCTTTGATCCCGCCGCAGCCGTAGTGGCCGCAGACGATGATATGGCGTATGCGCAGCACTTCGACGGCATACTGCAGCACCGACAGGCAGTTCAGATCGGTGTGGATGACCAGGTTGGCGATGTTGCGGTGCACGAAAATCTCGCCGGGCAGCAGATCGACGATCTGGTTGGCCGGCACCCGGCTGTCGGAGCAGCCGATCCACAGATACTCGGGTTTCTGCTGCCTTGAAAGTTTGAGAAAGAAATCCGGGTCGGCCTGCTTTATGCCCGCAGCCCAGTGCCTGTTTCGTTCAAAAAGATGGTTGAGAACCCGCATTATCGAAATCTCCTGGCTTGCCGGTGTTGCCGTTCCCGCGACAAATGTTCCTACAGCTCCCTGCGCAGGAACGGTTCGCAGGTCTATCCTATTCGGATTTGATGGGAGATGCAAGGCGAGGGTGAAGATGAAGCGGGGAGCGGGAAGGAATTTGAGGAAGCAGTCGGCAGCGTACTAGCGAAGGCAGAAACCAGAGGACGGAACATGGGTCCGCCAGGAGTTGGAGCAGCCGGCAGCAAACAGGGGTTGGATGCTTACGGGGAAAGGCAAGGGAGGAAGCAGAGAGAAGCGGTGAGGGTCATGGATTTTTTTTTGGCGGCGTTCGCAGGGCCAGGAAATAGACGGCGGCGTTGATGAGAATGACGGCGGCGCCGAGGAGAAACTGGATTTCCCGTGTTAAGGCCGCCGGATAGAGTATCGGGACAAGGTAGTGTTCGATGAAGCCGCTTGCATACCCCGCCTGGCCGGCTTTCTGCCGCAACAGGTTTTCCAGGGGGGTGAGGGGGCAGACCCAGCCCCGGAACTCGATGGCGGCCGCCCAGGCCGCCGCCGGCAAGTGGACGAAGATCCACCTCCTGCTCCATCTCGCCAGCAGGCCGCCGGTGACAACGAAGACGATAAAGAGCAGGTGGATGAGGACAACCGTGTCGGCCAGTAATGAGTAGATCATCAATATGTATTGGTGGTGTGGAGCTCTGCCAGCGTCCTCCGCTGGCCGGTGAACCGGACGAATCAGCCAGGTCCACGCCTCACCTGCTCAGGCCGAGAAGAAAAATTCCCGACCAGAGAACGGTTCTGATCCAGTTGGTCCGGACCAGCCGGTTGATGACCGCACGGTCCTTGCCCCGCCGCCGCAGTGATCGGTGACAGGGGACCGACAACAGAAGGCTGGACAACCAGACGATGCAGACGCCCCCCAGGATCAACAGGGCGGGGATGTCCCTGGCCGTCAGGAAAACCGCGGCCGCCAGCGCCAGCTGGGCCGCCATCAGGGGACCGACGATGATGCTGATCAGTAGCATGTACCGGCGGTGCCAGGTTCCGAATGCCGCTTCGGCGACATGGGTCAGGGAAGGGTAGATGATCAGCTGCACCAGCCAGATCAGCACAACCAGGCCGAAGTTGACCATGTCAAGCCATTGGTCGAGATTCACCGGCATCCTCCCTGGCCTCGGCTCGACAGGTTATCTGCTCCGGTCGCCTGCCTGCTTGATTCCCAGGCAGTAACGGTGGGGGCCCGGGGTGCCGTACGGGACGAAGGCCACCCGGTCCCCGGCCCTGATGACATGATCAAGCGGCCGGGCGACATGGTTGCAGAACACGGCTTCAATTTTGTCCAGGGGCAGTTCCAGTTCCCGGGCTATCTCCCGGGCGGTTCTGCCCCCGGGCGGCACCCGGAACTCCACGATGGCCGGCAGTCCCTTTCTGGTCCGCAGGGTATGCAGGAGGCCGAACATACGGATGACCGCCGGTTTATCAGCGGGCATGGCCAAGCAACATCGGGTGATGGTTCATGCCTGATCCTCCTTCAGGGAAAACTCTTCCACTTCAAAATGATAGAGGTCAACGTCCAGGCACCGGTTGCGGAGCGGCTCGCCGATATGCAGAACCAGTTTGACGACCTCGGCGACCTGCAGAGAGGCAATCACCGCCGGGGTGAACGACGGGTTGCCCTGATGAACTTCGATGCCCGGAAGTTCATGGTTGCGGGGGTAGAGCCGCCGCATGGTTCCGTCGCCGGGAAACTGGGTTGCCAGGCGGCCGTACCAGCCCGCGATCGCCCCATGCACCAGGGGGATGGAGCAGGCCTCGCATCTGTCCGCCAGCAGCAGCCGGGCAGGAATGGAGTCCAGCCCGTCAACGGCCACATCGACCCCCCGCAGGAGTTCATTGCCATTCTGTTCGGTAAAGGCTTCGGCCACCGGCCGGCAGGTCACAGCGGGATTGATCGTCGCGACCCGGCGGGCCGCGGCTTCCGCCTTTTTTTCACCCACCAGGTCCGGGGTGGCGAACAGCTGCCGGTTCAGATTGTGCTCCTCGAAAACATCCGAATCAACGGCGACGATTCCGCCGATGCCCAGCCGGGCCAATTCTTCGATGACATACCCGCCGAGCCCGCCGCAGCCGACGACCGCCACCCGGCTCCGGAACAGGGCAAGCTGCTGGGCAATGGATATGGTCTCCCTGTTCCTCTGGTAGCGGGCCGGCAGGATAATGTTGCTCAGGGCGGTTTCCTCCACCTGCGCCAAGGTCAATCCGAAAAGCCCGGCCGCCTCAGCCTGGTCGGCCAGCGGCAGCAGGCCGTCCGGCGCCCGGTCGCGGAGAAATTGCACGAGGTCGCGCACTTCAGCCTCCGCCAACGAGCGGGAAAAGGGACAGGGTGTCGCCTTCGGCCAGGGTCTGGTCGAGGGAGGCGTTGCGCCCGTTGATGAAGATGATGCCGACTTCCGCTTCGGGAATCCCCAGCCCGGTGACGATCTGCTTCACGGTGACAGGCACGTCGTACTGCCTGGTTTCCTCCTTGAAGCGGCCGATCCGGAAGCCGGCAAAAAGCCTGACTGTAACCTGCATGGGGTCATTGTAGCAGGTTTCCGCGGCCTGGGAAAGGGGTGGCGGCGGATCCGTCCCCGATTTTCCGCCATCATCGCCAACCAGGGCCGGGTCAGAAGTTCCAGAACTCGTCGATCTCCTCCCCGGTAAAGTCCCAGACCACGTTGTGCGGGGGGAATTTTTCCCGGGAGAAGAATTCCGGCAGCCGGTCGTCCTTGTTGGTGAAGCCCGCCGCCAGGTTGAATTCATGCTCGGTGCGCAGGATGTTCTTACCCAGTTCGGTGACGTCGTCGGCGGTCAGACTGATGCCGAAGCGGGCGTTGATCATGTCGACGATGGCGGTGAACGCCTCCGGGATGTCCAGGGCCGGGAAGGCGACAAAGATGCAGAGGCCCGCGCTGTCCAGGGCAGCGGTGGCGATCTGCAGGTTGCGCGACAGCTCGACCTGGCCTTCCTTTTTCAGGGGATCGACGTCGCCGCCGACTTTGAGGATATTGGTGGCCACGGCATAGCCGGCGGTATGGTCCGCGCCCATGGTGCTGGTGCAGTAGGTGATGCCGATGCCCTTCACCGCCCGCGGGTCATAGGCCGGGATCGCCTGGTTCTTGACCACCGGCACGCGGGTGACGCCGTAGGCCTTGCCGACTGCCGCGGCGCCGCCGCCGATGAGCCGGCCAAGCGGCGTGCCTCGACGGACATCCTGGTCCAGGATGCGGAGGATGCCGGCCCCGTCGCCGAAGGGCAGCAGGCCGCCTTCCATGGCTACGCCCATGGTCACTGAAGTCTCGATGGTGTCGACGCCGATGTCGTCCATCAGGCTGTCCGCCTCGGCGATCTGGTCCAGGTCGTCGACGCAGCAGTCGGCGCCCATGGCCCAGATGGACTCGTATTCAAAGCCGGAGCTCTTGTATTTGCCGCCGGCGTCGTTGTAGATCTGGGAACACTGGATGACGCAGCCCATGTGGCAGCCGTGCCGGGTCTTGCCGCCCCGCTTTTCGATGAGGTCGTGCATGGTCTCGCCGGAAATTTTGTCGTGGTGCTCGAACTGGCCGTAGCGGAAATTGCGGGTGGGCAGGCCGCCGGCCTCGTTGATGACGTTGATCAGCACCGAGGTGCCGTAGGTCGGCAGTCCCTGGCCGCTGACCGGATGCTCCTGCAGGGCCTTGGCAAAGACCCTGACCGCCGCCTTGAACTTCTCCGGTTCGGCAATGGGCACCGCCGCCTCCCTGGGCACATTGACGGCGATGCATTTCACCTTCTTGGACCCCATGACCGCTCCCAGCCCGCCGCGTCCGGCGCTGCGGATCTTGCCTTCCGGATCCTTGACCGAGATGTTGGCGATGGCCATTTTCATTTCCCCGGCCGGACCGATGGAGATGACCCCGGTTCTGTCGCCGTGCCGCTCCACCATGGCGTTGACCACGGCGAAATTTCCCTTGCCGGCCAGGTCGGGCTCCTCGCTGATGGTCACGCCGTCGGCGGTGACATGCAGGGTGTACCAGGCATCTTTTTCCGGCTGCCCCTCGATGATCAGGGCCTTGATTCCGAGTTTGGCGAGTTGCTGGGAGGCGGTTCCGCCGGCGTTGCTCTCCTTGATGGTCCCGGTCAGGGGGCTCTTGGCGCCGACGCTGAGCCGCCCCGAATTGGCGGTGACGGTGCCGCTGAGCAGGCCGGGGGCGAAGACCAGCTTGTTGTCCGGCCCCAGGGGATGACAGGTCGGGGGCACCTCGGCGGCGACAATGGTGGAGGTCAGGCCGCGGCCGCCTAAACCGGCCCACTGTTCCGGGACATCTTCGGTTGTTGCAGTGAGATCGGTCATGTTTACCCGATAAATCCTGTCAGCCATTTTCTGCCTCCCATGAGTCCTGTGGTTGTTGCTGTATGCCTGATCGGTGATCCCGCTGCGGATGTCGTTCCATCGTCGCCCAGGACGGCGGGACGTTCATTGTGATTCCGGCCCCGGACTCCGGGGAGATCCGGACAGCCGCATATCTGTCGCCTGTCACCCTCGTTTCAGCCCAAGGCCGTAACAACGGGGGAAAACGGAAAAGAATACTTTATTATCGGAAGCCCGCCTGAGGGTGTCAAGCAATTTAACAGATTGATTTTATGCTTTTTTTGACATAATTAGAGGATGCTGTGGCAGGGCGAGAGCAGTATTCCGCGCGGGGGCAGTCAGGGTTGTGCATGCACCGGCAGGCACCTGTTCAGGAGACACGGAAACAGGCTGCTTGCGAGAAACCAGATTGCGGTGCAGATATATTTTTACGCAGCGGATGAGCGGGAAAGACCTCCGGAAGCCGCGAGCATCAGGGCCGGCCGGTTCGTGCAGATCTTGTCCACGCCCAGGGCGCGCCAGTAGGGCAGCATATCCGGGTGATTGACCGTCCAGACGGCGACACGGACTCCATGCCCATGGGCCGCGGTGACAAGTCCTTTGTCCACTGTCCGGTAATTGCAGTGGATCCATGGAAACCCATGCCGCCGGGCGGAAGCCAGGACCTCAGGCCCGTTCCCGATCAACGCCAGGGCAATTTCGGGAGCTATGGCTCGAACCCGCAGCAGGGAGGACAGGTCAAAGGACGACACGATGTATTCGCGCTCTTTGCCGAACCGGCGCAGGAGCCTGGCGACGTTTTGCGGCACAAGTGCTCCCGCGGGGGTTGCCTTGATTTCCACATTCAGGAGAACAGGGGTTGGGACGACCATTTCCAGCACATCGCTCAGTCTCGGAATTTTTTCTCCGGCAAATGTTCTGTCGAACTTTGCCCCCGCATCGAGACGGAGGAGTTCGTCGACCGCCATGTCCCATACATACCCGGAACCATCGGTGGTCCGGTTCACGGTATCGTCGTGAATCACCATGAGCGTCCCGTCCATGGCGGGATGGACATCGAGTTCAATGCTGTGAACGCCTGACCCGAGAGCCCGTCTGAACGCCGCCAGGGTATTCTCCGGGGCATTCGAGCTGTCGCCCCGGTGCGCTTCGATCAACGGCCTCATGTCGCTTATTGAACAATGAAGACCGGAGTACGGGAAAGACATTGGCCGGAAGTTGCCGTGCGCCCGCAAGACGTTGCCGGGACCCTGAAATTGTGTCCCTTTACGACTCGGGTTGTTCCAGTTTAGTGAGAATCTTTTCAAAATTTTCCACCCATACCGGAGCCACCAGTCCCTCCTGAAACCACATGATGGCCTGGAGCAGGACAAGCGCCCGGAAGTCTTTCAGGGAGTTGACATAATCAGGGTGATCGAAAAAGCTGGTTGCCACCGACAGGGCGAGATCATGGGTTGAGTAGGGTATCGGCCCGGAGTTTTGGATTTCCGCCAGCTTCCGCACTTCCTGCCTGTCTACTATCCCCATCAGTATTTCCTTGGCGGCCACGGTTATCGCCTCATCCAGGTTTGCCCGTTTCGGCGGCGGCGGATTACCGTAGACGGAAAGGATGAACTCGTCCAGGGAATTGGCTGGTTTTTTATTCCTGAAAGTGGCTCTTAACCAAACTCAGCTATTTTTACAGGTGTGTGAGCCAAGCATGCGTTGAGCAATCTCAAAGGCATCTCCGGTTCCCAGAGCCTACGGTTAAAACGATAACAAAATTCATCCAGGTATTCCTGCAAATAGTTTGAAGACACGCCATGAAATGTACCGTTGATGAATTTCTTCATATTGCCAATCATGATATGGACAAGCGGAAGCCATTCAGAAGCCTTGTGCGGCGGAGTAACTTTCTTCTCGTGAATATGATCTTCACCAACGGCGTTCAAGGCTGGCAGCGCATCCGTCCGTATGGTCTGCCCTGGCTGCATATGGAAAGCGAGAAAAGAAGATACGGTTTCTTTGG
>Ga0209614_1001294_pt1 | contig 19234 bp, 16 predicted proteins | sample BlaSprsedimmetaG_FD_185484 | JGI IMG/M metagenome (GOLD analysis project Ga0209614, IMG submission 185484) | Hot spring sediment bacterial and archeal communities from California, USA to study Microbial Dark Matter (Phase II) - Blank Spring... ... | reverse complement strand
GACCTCCTTGCGCCGACGCAGCGCCCAGTTCATCCACGGCCCCAGAATGGCCGAGGAGGCCACCGCCCCGAACACGATGGCGACAAAGACCGGCTCGGTGATCAGTCCATACTCCAGCGCCAGGATGCTGACGACAATCTGCATCTCGCCACCGGGCGTATGGGCGATGGCGATCAGGAGACGGTTGGCCCTGGCCTGTTTCGTCCTTGTGACACCCACCCAGGCGCCGATGAACCGTCCGGCAATGCCGATGGCCAGGATGAAGACCACCAGAAAGAGGTCGAAGCCGCTGAAGAAATCGATCTTGAGCCCGATCGTGGCGAAGAACAGCGGCACAAAGATGGCATGCACCATCTGGGAGATGACATTGCGGGACCGCTCGGACAGGGCCTGCGATTCACCGGCCATGATGCCCGCGATGAAGAACCCGAACAGGGCGTGAATACCGATCTTGAGGGTGACGCTCCCGCACAGCAGCCCCAGCAGACAGACAAACGTCAGCGAGGAGCCCGGCTCCGGGAGGTTACGGGCCTGCATCTTCCGGATGGTCCAGTCGGTCGCCCGACGCCCGACACCCAGGCACAGAAAAGTAAAGGCCACCGTGAAGACCAGGATGAAGACGGCCTGCCCGACATTCAGGCCCGTCTGGGTGACCAGCCCGAGCACCAACGTGAAAATGACCCAGCCGATGATGTCGTTGAGCGACAACGCGCACATGATCAGGAAGCCCAACTCCGTCTTGTAGAGGTTCAGGTCCTGGAGCACGCGGGCGGTTGCCGGCAGCGCGCTGATGGTCATGATGGTCGCCACGAACAGGCAGAACAGCAGCCGCTGGTCAGGCCGGCCCAGGTACTGATCGGGCAACAGCATACTGAAAGAGAAGGCGATGGCGATGGGCACGATCACGTCATACATCGTGATAACGGCCGCGTCGCCGCGCTGCCGCCAGGCGCTGGAAAAATCCATCTCCAGCCCCGTCTTGAGCAGGAAGAAGAAGATGCCGAACCACGCGACGGTCTCCAGCATGGTCTGCTGGGTTACATTGTCGGGAAAAACGGCCGCATGGACGCCGGGCAGGAACCGACCCAGCACCGTCGGGCCCAGAAGGACGCCCACCAGGATCTCGGCCGTAATCGTCGGCTGGTTCCAGCGGCGCAGCACCTCCCCCAGGGCACGCGCCAATCCCAACAGCAGAAAGATCTGCAACAGAAACAGGAGTATGTTGTCTTCGCTGAGGTAGTGTTGCATAAGACGACTCAAGGCTCAGGACTCACGACTCAGGACGTACGGTGTTGTCCATCGGGGCCGACGGGGCATGTCCGCCGCGGCCGAATCACAGCAACATCGCGGCAACGCTGAAATAGATGACGATCGTGCCCAAGTCCGCGAGGGCCAGGGTCACCGGCCCGGCGGCGATCTTCGGGTCGAGTCGAAGAATATGCAACGAAGCCGGGACCGTCAACCCCCAGAAGGCGCTGGCCAGAATCACCAGCAGAATGCTGCCGCTGATGACCAGGGCCGCCGGCCCGGCCCCATGCCACAGACAGACCACCAAACCGACAAGGATGGCGCACCCGCCCCCGAGCAGACAGGCTGTGGCCAGCTCGCGGCGGAGCGCTTGCAGGTACCATTTCAGCGTCGGCCGCGTGAAACGCAGAACGTGGATCGTCACCGTCATGGATTGGATGCTGACGCTCTCACCGAGGCCCAGAACCAGCGTCAGAAAGAACGCCAGCACCAGACTGCGGGCCAGAGTGACATCATACGCGCCGGCCAGAACGGCGCAGAGCGTTCCGCTGGCCACCGTCGCCAGCAGCCACGGGAAGCGGAACTTGAACACGCGAAGCACGGAAGCGTTGCGCACCTGCGAAACGCGAAAGCCGATCAGTTCGAAGACCTCGCCCGTCTTCTGGCGGTCCAGCGCGTCGAAATCCCTCTCCGCGAACATCCCGACGTCGACAACGCCCTCGATGTGTCCTTCCCCATCGACAACCGGCAGCGCCAGCAGTTTCGTGCGGACGAGGATCTCGTGCGCATCCAGAAGCGTCGCGTCCTTGGGGATGCTGACCACCCGGCCGATCATGATCTCGCCGATGCGCTGTTCCAGGGGCGCCGCCAGCAGGCGCCGCGTCGGAATCACTCCCACCAGCCGATCCTTGCTGTTGACCACATAGAAATAGACGATTCGCTCTCCGATGCCCTGCGACCGGATGCTGTCGAGCGTCTGTTGAACCGTGCAGTCTTCGCGCAGGACGGCCATGTCCCTTCGGGCGACGGACGAAACCGGGACAAACAGGTGTGGGGGAATTCTCTGGCCTGCCATTCACATTATCCTTAAACAAACGAGTTCTGACAAGCAGAAGCTACTTGCCTTTCCTAAAGGGGCGAAACGCTCGAAGAAACGGCGCGTCATGCCAAAAGCGGCGAGGCGGAAACTGGCCGCTGGCGACGGAGTTGACATCGCCGACGGTATAAAAAGCGTTGGGGTTGAAGCTCCGGATGATCTCGACGACGCGGGAGACCTCGCGGCGGGGCACGATGGTGAAGATGACCTTGACCGGGCCGCGGACGCCGCGCCCGTCGAGACTGGTCACGCCATAGTGGTCGGCCTGGAGTCGATCGACCAGCGGCTGGGCGTCATGCTGCGTGATGATACGGATAAGGGCCATGCCCAGCGAGAGCTTCTCCACAATGCAGATGCCCACGAAATTGCCCAGTGCGAATCCGCCGGCATAAGCAACGTAGCAGGCGGGGTTCTTGAGATTGGTCATGATCTGGCCGATGGCCAGCAGCCAGATCATGATCTCGCAGAAGGCCAGGATCGGGGCCAGATACTTCATGCCGCGAGAGATGAAGATGACGCGGATCGTCCCCAGCGTCACATCGACAACGCGCGCGGCGAAGATCGCGCCCGGCAGGATCAGCCAGCGGAAGGCGTCAAAATCAGCCGCGAGAACGTGCGTAAGCATCAGAGCCAGCGCTTCTTTCTGAAATACAGGAGCATGACGACGGCCACGGCGATCATCACGCACCAGACGGCAATATAGCCATACCTCCAGTCCAGTTCCGGCATACCCTCGAAGTTCATCCCGTAGATGCCGCAGATGAAGGTCAGCGGGATGAAGATGGTGGCGATGATCGTCAGGACCTTCATAACGGCGTTCATGCGGTTGCTGATGCTGGACAGGTAGATGTCGAGCATGCCGCTGACCATGTCGCGGAAGCCCTCGATCGTGTCGATGACCTGGACGGTATGGTCGTACACATCCCGCATGAACAGGGCCGTGGCTCGCTCCATCAGTGGCGTCTCGCTGCGCTGCAGGGCGCTGACGGCCTCTCGCAGCGGCCAGATGCTCCGTCGCAGGTTGATCATCTCCCGCTTCATGACGTGGATATTGCGAAGGGTCGCGTCGGTCGGGCATTCGATGAGTTCGTCTTCGACGGCCTCGATCCTCTCGGCCAGCTTCTCGAGGATGACAAAGTAACTGTCGACGACGGCGTCGATCAGGGCGTAGAGCAGGTAGTCCGCGCCCATCTTCCGGATGCGGCCCTTGCCGTTTCGGATGCGGTTGCGGACGCCGTCAAAGACGTCGCCGTATCGCTCCTGGAAGGTGATAACCACGTTGCGGCCGAGAATCAGACTGACCTGTTCGCTGTCGATGTTCTGGCTCTGCTCGTTGGAACTGAGCATCCGCAGGACGACAAAGGCGTAATCCCCATAGTCCTCAAACTTCGGCCGCTGGCCGGTGCTGAGGATATCCTCCAACATGAGCGGGTGCAGCCCATAGTGGGCCCCCAATTTCTCGATGATGGACACGTCATGCAGCCCGTCGACGTTGATCCACGTGATGGTCGGCGTGGTCTTGAGACCGAAACAGTCCTCGATGGCGGGCACTTGCTGCTCGGCAAAGTGCTGCTCATCGTAGTCCATGTACCGGATGCGGACGGACTCCACCTTCTGCTCGCCCGTGTGAACGAGCGTGCCGGGGGGCAGGCCCACCTTGCGGGAGGTCTTCCGCGCCAGCCGAGGCAGTTTGATTTGCAGTCTTTTGGCCATGGTGTTCCCCCTGAACCTGGGCGTATCTTGAAGCAATGCCGTGATGACGGCGGTCACTTATCCGTCCGGGCCTTCTGGGCGGACTTGGGCTTCTTGAGCATCTGACCGGCCATGACCAGCCCCACAACGAAACTCATAATGGACACGGCCATCAGCAGCAGTATCAGCGGCATGGGAATCGACAGCAGCAGGATCCGGACCTCGACCGTCCGCGTGTTCTGCAGAAAGATGACCAGCGTCGTCAGCGACAGGACGATCATGAGTATGACCTTGGCTTTCTTCATTTCATGCATTCCTTCCTGCCGGCACGGCGATAGAGTCATACAAGAACACCACCGGACACTCACAGCACAAAGTCCGTCGAGAGAAAATTCGACCGCCGCTGTCGGAGTATCTGCCGGATGATATCTTTGTTCGCAGGCGTCGGTTTGGCGGCGACAAGGGTTCGTATGGAAAAGACCCGCAGGGCATCGCTGACCGAAAGAGTTCCCTCGGCCGAGTCCTTCCTGCCGGTGAACGGAAACGTGTCCGGGCCTCGCTGGCACTGACTGTTGATGTTCAACCGGCATACTTGATTAACAAGCGGATCGATCAGGCGGGCGATCCTGTCGGGGTCTTGGCCAAAGATGCTCATCTGCTGGCCGTAGTCGGATTCAATGATATAACGGATCGGCTCTTCGATGTCCTTGAAGGCCGTGATTGCAATGACGGGCCCGAATTGCTCCTCGCGGTACAACCGCATCGCACCGGTCACAGGGTAAACGACGGCCGGATGAAAGAACGTTCGGTCGGATCGGCCGCCACGAGCATTGACAATCCCAGCCCCGCGCGCGACGGCATCGGCGACAATTCCACGAAGGTATTCGCACCGGGCCGGCTCCGGCAGCGGAGTGATCGCCACACCCGGATCCCAGGGCATTCCGGCCTCGAGGCCTTCGACCTCGTCCGCAAACCCCTCCACGAAGGCGTCCACAACGTCCGCATGAACGAACAGTATCTTGAGAGCCGTGCATCGTTGTCCGTTGTACGACAGCGCCCCCAGCAAACACTCCTTGACCGCCATGTCTATGTCCGCATCGGGCAGGATAACGCCGGCATTTTTCGCCTCCAGCCCCAGAACGCACCGAAGCCGGTGTGGCGCGGGGTGCTGCTTCTTCAAAATGCCGGCCACCCGGCTACTGCCGATGAACGCCAGGGCGTCAATCTGCCCGGACGCCATCAACGGGCCGATCACTTTCTGCCCCTCCCCATACACCGTATTGACCACACCCGGCGGGAAAGCGTCGCGAAATGCCTCCAGCAGCGCCCGGTGCAGAAGCACGCCCAGTCTGGGCGGCTTGAAGATGACGGTATTGCCCATAATCAGCGCCGGGATCAGCGTCGTGAACGTCTCATTAAGCGGGTAATTATATGGCCCCATACACAGCACGACCCCCAAGGGGGCCCGGCGAATCTGGGCCATGATGCCCTGTTCCATCTCAAAACGCGAGCAGGCGCGATCCAGCGTCTTAAGGGCCGAGATGGTGTCCCGAATATACTCAACGGTTCTGTCAAACTCCTTCTCGGAATCGGCTAGCGACTTGCCGATTTCCCACATCAGCAGGTTCACAACCCGGGCCCGCGTCTCCGCCATCCGCAGGGTGAACTCCTCCAGATGACGAATTCGGTCCTCAACGGACATCGTCGGCCAGGTTCCCCGCCCATGACCGTAGGCGTCAACAGCCGCGCGCAGAACCTCCAGGGCCTGAGGCTCATCAAGCAATGGATAGGCTCCGAGGGTGGCCTGTGCGGTTCCGGCCTCCGACCTTATGCAAACCGCAGACAATACCTCCTGCATCGGTCCGTTCCAAGTCCGCAGGCGACCATCGACCAGATACTCTCGCTGCTCGACGCTCTCGGACAATCGGAACACCTCCGGAATCTGCTGCTTGCTCGGCCAGATATCCATGATTTCTGATTTGGCATCCATACCTTATCTCCGTGTGTACCGGCGGTTCACGGGGCGCCTCAGCAGCCACTCACGGCGAGGCACGACGGGCTGTCAGGCAAAGCGTGATGGCCGTTCCGACGGCGCATCGTCTACTCCCAGCAACTTGGCCTGAACCAACTCAATGATCGAGTCTCTCAGAAAGGTGCTGGCGGCGAGAATCCCGATGCCGATCAACTCGCCTTTCTCATCCAGTTCCGCCTTGATGCCGGGAGTCAATTCGACGCTACGCGCTTCGGGGTCCTCGGCGACAGCGAGATGCAGAATGTCTTCGTGCTCGAAATAGGCCATATGGGGTCTATCCATAAGTAAACCTCCCGGTCTTGAGGCGGGAACTTATCTGTTGCCGAGTCGTACAATGTGCCGTTATGGGGACCAGAGCACCCCTGTCGACCTCGTATGGAACCAACATCCAAACCTTCCCGCATCGCCCGACGGCAATCCTTCGGTTGGTTGATGTGTCCATGTACTGCTCCACGATGAAATCCTTTCGGTGGCACCGCTTGAGTGCACGTGGAGCGAGTATAGAGGCGTGCGGTGCAAATGTCAAGCGGCGCGACGCCGATTGCGGCGGCGGTCATTTCTTCTGGAATTGGCGGACTTCGTCGAACCAGGGGGCCCGCCCGTGGCGGACGCAGTGCGCCGCGTAGAGGTACATCGCCGCCGACCAGCTTTGCCAATCCTGGCCCTGCACCGTCCCGTCCTGGGCGCGGACCCACTCGTTGAAACCATAGTCCACATCGGCGATCCGGGAGGGCTTGACCAGGGCGGTCAGGGCCAGCAGCTTCTTCTCGGCGAGCTTGCGACGCCCGGCCGCAACCAGAGCGGCGACATAGAACCCACAGATAAAGGGCCAGAGGCCGCCGTTATGATACTCGCCGGGCCGGTTGAAACGCTCGTATCGCGGCCGCCAGTCCGGGTCGCCCGGCTGAATATAGGGAAAAAAGTTCGGCGGCAGGTCCACCGCCAGAAGGCCGCGCTTGCGCAGGCTGCGGCATTCAGCCTCGACCCAGGCGACCAGGTCCTTCGACCGGGTCCGTGAGGCAATCCCCGTCAGGATCGCAAGGCTGTTGCCCAGCAGATCGAACCGTTCGCTGCGATAGACTTTGTACGACCAGGCGGCATAATAGGGCTTGTGTCGCAAGACCAGGCCTTCGTGCACGTGCCGCTGGCGCGCGGTCTCGTCGATGGCAAAATGCCCCATCATGTCCGCCAGCCGGTCGGCGCGGTCGCCGCGCCCGTGAAGCCGCAGGGCCGCGTAATAGACGGCATTGACGAACAGCCCGTACCCAAGAATCCACTGCTCATCGCGCCAGTCGCTGGTGGGCAGTTGCGACACAATCGTGCGGTCCTCCGGGCTCTGGTAGTCCATCCATGTCAGGGCCTTGTTGACGGCGGCCGCCAGGAAGCCCGGTTCGCCCGCCGCCCGCCGATAGACCGCGACAGCCACCAGAAACAGCGGTGTCGTGTCGCTGGCGCCGCGGTCCTCGTCGCTGTGAACCAGGGAGGGAATATGCCCCAGGCTGCTCTGGTGCGCCGCGGCCGTCTCCAGGACCCGTCGGAGAGACTGCACGAGCTTCTCGTGGCCGTTGATGAGGATGCCCAGCGAGCAGATCATCATGTCGCGCGTGTAAGGTTCCGGGTACCCCCAGCCGGCCGTGCGGGGCAACCCACGGAACGGCCCACGGGCGTTATGCAGCAGGACCTCGACCGCGGCGTGTTCCGTGCGTTCAACAAGCGTTCGTTCCCGCGGCGTCATACTTGCATCGCTCAACGGATATTGAGTTTCTGGTTGACGAGTTTGACAAACTGTCGGGCGACCACGCGATAGTCGAAGTGTTCGACCACCCTCTTGCGGCCGGCTTGGCCCATCGTCTTTCGCAACTCCTCGTTCTCCATCAGTTGCTTGAGATAGGCGGCGATATCGTGAACGCTGGCGCGGTAGTCCACCGTGCGGGGCCGCTTGAACACCACCCGATGCCCGTCCTCGTAGCCGGATTCGTCCCCGACGACCGTCTCGCGCAGCCGCACTTCCTGGGCGATGTCCGCCAGAAACGCCGTCTGGCCGTGGACCATCGTGTCCAGCAGGCCCATCGCCTTGATGGAGATGACCGGCTTGGCGCAGGCGTTGGCCTCGACCTGGATCATGCCGAATCCCTCCAGCCGGGATGGGGCCGCGTAGATGTCACAGGCCGCGATGAGCCACGGCATGAAATTACGGGAGATGATGTTGGTGGTGTAGATGACGTTCTTCTCGATGCCAAGCTGCGTGGCAAGCTGCAAGTCGATAAGGTTCTGGTGCTGGGTCCGCGGCTGCGGCCAGACCTTGCACACGTACTTCCACGGCGGCAGGCTGTCGCCGTGCATGGCCAGGGCCTGCATGACTTCCTGGGCCCCCTTGCTGGTGGCGTCGCCGCCGATGGTGAGGATCATCAGCTCATCGGGCGCCACACCGAGCGCCTCGCGGACCGCGATGACCTTGGGATCGTTCATATCTTGCGGGGCGAAAGCGTCCGTATCGCAGCCCACCGGCAATACCGAGATATTCCGCCCGTTGAGCCCGTCGCGGGTGTAGACCTCCTTCACCCAGCGGCTGGTCACGAAAATCAGCGGCAGAGTGTCCAGCACCTCGTAATAGTTCGCAATGTAACCGTCAGCGACAAGCCAGGGCGCCGGCTGAACACCGTGCCGCTGAGGATGCAGGACCAGCTTGGGCGTATGGCCCCAGTAGCCCACGCCGACGACGATATCCGGCTTGAACCACCGGTAGTACCATTCCTTCTCCTGGGCCGACTCGAAGTTGGCCGAGCGGACGTCGACGCCGATCTCCTCAAGACCCCGGTGCAACAGATACCCCTGGGTGGCCAGGCCCCCCGGCGACGGGGGATAGTCATAGATGACGAGCACTTTCATGAATCGGGTCTTTCATTGTCTTCGGCCTGCACACTTGGGTGGCGACGCAGCGTCATAAAGCTCTCCGTTCGCGGGGTCGTGCGGGCCTCAAAACTGTCCGGATCAAAACCATATATCTGCGTGATGATACCATATTTCTTTCGCCGGATGTTCTCCGAAAGCCGGACATGAACGTCGGCATCGGGCTTGGAACGCGGCAGGTATCGGCCGTTGCCGTCCTCGTAGGCGAACGTCCACAAGTCCCCTGCGTGCAGGCGCCCCTCTGTCCAGAGAGACACGACGGCCTGGTGAACCTCCTCGTGGCGCCGGTGGCGGGTGTACTCCCCGGCCGAGCTGTGGGTTAGGATCAGATCGTACCGCTTCTCCGGCAGCAATCCCAGGATCGCCGCCGCAACCTGCTCAATCTCCAGCGGGCTTTGTTCGGGGCCATCGTCAAGGTCGCCCATCCTGCCCAATGCCCCCAGACGCTCACAGAGGCGATGGAACCTGCCGCTCCGATCGGGGTCGCTTGCCCGGCAGACGGTCACAATCGTCCAGCGGCTCTCAGGGTGCAGCAGGATCGTCCCGCCGGCCCAGAGGGTCTCATCGTCCGGATGGGCCACAACAACCGCACAGTTGCCATAATCCCACATGCAACCGCCCCCAACGGTATCCGCCACCCCGACCGGCATGACCTTCGCCGGCCGCCGCGGAATCCCTGCTATTTCGTGTCCATGAACCGATAGCTGAGCATCTTATAAGTGAGCTTGGCGGCAAGGAAGTCCGGGGCCCGATTATACTTGTTCGGACACAACTCCACCACATCGCACGCCACGACGTTCGCCCGGGCGAAAACACGCCGCAGGAACGCAATCACCTGATACCACCGCAGGCCGCCGGGCTCCGGCGTGCCGGTCGACGGCATCTCCGAACCATCGAAGACATCCAGGTCAACGGTTATGTAGACGTTCGCCGTCAGCCGGTCCAGGGCGGCGTCGAACCACTCGTCGTAGTCGTGGATGGTCTCGGCGAAGAACACGCGGCCCGGTTGAATAGCGGGTTTTTCGCTGACATCCATACTGCGGATGCCGACCTGGACAATGTCGCACAGTTCGGCCGCACGCGCCATCACGCAGGCATGGTTGTACTTCGAGCCTTCGTAGGCGTCTCTAAGGTCGCTGTGGGCGTCCAGTTGCACGACGGTCAGGTCCTTGCAGCGAGCGGCACAGGCGGCGACCGCCCCGATGCTCACCGAGTGCTCCCCGCCAACGGTGAGCACGAACTTGCCCCGGTCCAGCAGCGCGCCGACCCGTCGGCGAACCGCCTCAACCATCGTCTCGGGCGCCGGGCCGGCGGTGATGGACGCGGCAGTGTGAATACCCAGGCGGTAGACCTCCGAATCGGTCTCGATGTCGTAAAGCTCCATGTTGGCCGACGCAGCCAGCAGAGCCGCCGGGCCCTTGTCGGCGCCCTTGCCCCACGTGCTTGTGCCGTCGTATGGAACCGGCAGCACCACGATCCGGGCGGTTTCAAGATCGCTCCGTGGCGGGCGCAAGCCGGCGTAGTTGATGGGGTCGGTCATGGCGTCAATCCTCCACCTGGCGGATGGATCAGTCGAACAGGAACACAGCCAGGGCGACAGTCGTCGTCCACAGGTCCTTCTCGCCCCGCGCCGTCTGCGCGATGCTGGAGGTCCGAATAATCAGGCCGCTGGACTTGTAGACCTGCTCCTTCTCCGACCATGCCTGATTGGGGTCCACCTCCAGCCCGAGAGTCGTTCCGAGCATTCCCGCGGCAAGGTCTTCCGCCATGTCTTCGGTCTGGTGGCGGTTCATTCCGTGGCCGTGGACTTCGCTGAGATAGCCCCACTTGTTCTTGTCCTTCGGCACGGCCACGCCGACGGCCGAAGCGATGAGCCGGCCGTGCTCATTGCTGTCGCAGCGGGCCATGACGCAGTGGCAGATGGCCCCGGGCTCCAGATGCCGAAGCCCTTTTTCCCGGCTGATGATCTTGCAGTGCGGGGGAAGGATCGAGGAGACCTGCACGAGGTTCTGCTGCGCCACGCCCGCGTCGCGCAGCGCCTCTTCGAACGACTTCAGCTGATACATGTGGCGTCCGACGCCCTTTGTTAAGAATACCTTGGTCGGGACCATACTTGTCACTTCGCTACCTCCACTGAACAGGTTGCCAACAACAGAAGACATAGGACGAACCTCGGCGGGTCCGCGATACAGAGCATTCACTGCTCTCTTGGCACGGCCGACCACGCGGCCGAGACGATCAAGGACGGGATTTTAACGCTTCTCAGGTCCGCCGGCAATAGTACCGATAATCCGAATTTCGTGGTCCAGCCGTATTTTCCGCGCAATTCCCGGAAGATCATCGCACCCGGTCTTTTCCGAACCGTGCCCTGCCGGGCCATTCCGCGCCTATCCGCCGGACAATGCAGAACCTCCCCTGCCAACGAGGCGTATACTACCGGCACGGATTGACATTTTGTCGGGAAATGACAAATTCTGCTTTGACGTTTTCCGGCGAATGGACTACATAGTCGCCGGACGGTTCCACGGGCGTCGTGCCGACGCCGGGCGCATTCGCCTACAAGGACAGCCGGGCCATACATCGTAGACAAGCAAAGGCGATAACGAATGAGCAAAGCCAAAGACAGTCGGGCGGGTCTGTCCGCACGGGATATTGAGAAGTACCGGGCCCTGCTGCTTGCCAAGAGAAGCGAAATCCTCTCCAGCGTGTGGTCTATGGAGGAAGGGAGTATCCGCCGTTCCAGCACCGAACTGTCCACGCTGCCGATGCACATGGCGGACCTGGGTTCGGACAACTTTGAGGTCGAGAACACCATCGGCCTGGTGGAAAGCGAACGCCGGATCCTCGTCGAGATCGACGAGGCCCTGCAGCGGATCGAAAATGGAACCTTCGGGATATGCGAAGGGCTCGGCGAGCCCATCGGCAAGCGGCGACTGGAGGCCATTCCGTGGGCGCGGTATTGCGTGAAATGCGCCTCGCTGCATGAAGCCGGCCAGTTGTTCCACCACGAGGCCGAGGCCGCCGCCGAACCGGAAGAAGAACAGGACCAGGACCAGGAAGAAGAAGAGGGCGAAGGGGCCTGAGCCGCAAGTCGGATAGACTCCGGTATGCCCCGACACGCGGGCTTCCAACCCTGGGGGAACCGGCGGCCGGGCCGGTCAGAAGGTCAGATAGCCCGCCGCTTTGGCGAGCAGCGCCTTGGAGCCGGCTACGTCCTGGATGCCCGTCAGGCGAGATTCGGCCCGATGCTTGATAAGGCGCTCGACCGTAATCGGGCCCAGTCCGGGAACCCGAAGCAAATCCCGCTTCGAGGCTCGATTGGCATTGATGGGGAAGGCCTCTGGGTGTCGATCCGCCCAGATCTGTTTGGGATCGCGGTTCGGCGAGAGGTTGCCGTCCGGCTCGAAACCGATGTCGTCGCCGGTGAAGCCGTACTTGCGCATGAGGAAATCCACCTGATAGAGGCGATGCTCCCGCATGAACGGGTCAGCGGGACTGTCCGACGCCATCGCCGGCCTCTCGTCGCCAAGACCTTTCTGGTAGGCGCTGAAATAGACGCGATGCAGCTTCAGACGGTCGTACAGGGCCGACATGTATCGGACGATTTCGGTATCAGACTCCCGTGCGGCCCCGACGATAAACTGGGTGGTCTGCTTGACGCGATGGTATCGGCTGCCCCTGGCCGTCAGGCGGCTGATGAGCTTCATCGGCTCAGCGATATCCCGCAGGAAGTCCTTCTTCGCCGAAACGGCCCTGAGCCGATCGGCACCGGGGGTCTCGATGTTCAGCGATACCGCCGAGGCCAAGGAGACGGCCTCTTCGACGGCCGCCGCGGACGCCCCCGGTATGACCTTCAGGTGGATATAGCCGCGGAAGGCGTGCTTGCGCCGAAGCAGACGCGCCGTCGCCAGCAGCCGGTCCATCGCCGCGTCGGGCGAGCCCGGAACGCCGGAACTCAGGAACAACCCGAAGACCTTGCGCTGCTGGAAATAGTCCAGGAACACCCCGGCCGTCTCCTCCGGCGAAAGGCTGCACCGGGGGATATCCTGCTGCTCCCGCAACGGGCAGTACGCGCAGTCGTTGGAGCAGACGTTCGACAGCAGCGTCTTGAACAGCACGCTCGCCCCGCCGCTGGGCAGTGTAACGGGGTAAATCCACCGGCCGTCGGAGCCTCGCCGCCGGTGCTCATCCTTGCCCGTGCCGCAGGCGCACGCCAGGTCGTACTGACTGTCGGCGCTGAGGATCTCCAGCTTCCGCCGGGTGTCGGGCTTTCTGACGATGCCTACCATGCCATGCGATCCTTCGCGGCGGCCCCGCGAGCCATACCCCGCCGCACCCACATCCGGCCCGCACAAACCGCCAACTCTTATTGTACCGCCCCGCCGCCCTCTGACAAGCCCCGCCCCGCGCGCGCCATCCGCCATCCAGGCGCCGGACCACCCGGCCGCAACCCTGCCATGCCTCCGCACGCCGACAACGCCTCTGTCATGCCCACATCCTGGCTACGACCCTGTCATGCCCACACGCTTCGGCCACGCCCCTGTCATGCCTGCGCAGGCAGGCATCCAGTACGACTCGTGGCCACCGGCGACCTCCAGGCTCGCTCTGGACCGGCGCCTTCACAGAGGCAACAGGCCGCTGCAACCTCGCGGTATGCGGATTGGCTTTGGTTTTGGGGTTGGGGTTGGGGTTGTGGCCTTTCAGTCTTGCGTTTGCAGTTCCTCCGCCAATAGAAAGACCCCGGTTCACACCGGGGTCTTGGATCCTTACTGACTCATTGTACTCAGGCTTGGTGCGTCTCCGCCACAAACCCCGGCGGTCTCAGCATCCTCAGCGGTGAGCACCCCCGCCGGGAAGCCCCGCCGCCTTGCGTAGCCTGGTCGCCATGTCCGTCTTTTCCCACGTAAAGTTTTCGCCTTTGCGGCCGAAGTGTCCGCCGTGCGAGGTATCCTTGAAGATCGGCCGGGCCAGCTTCAGATGCCGGATCATCCCCGCCGGCGTCAGCGGGAAGAACTCCCGCACCAGGTCGCTGATGCGCGACTCGCTGATCCGCCCGGTCCCCTCGGTATTGACGTGCACCGAAATCGGATCCGCCACGCCGATCGCGTAGGAAAGCTGCAACTCGCACACATCCGCCAAGCCCGCCGCCACGATGTTCTTGGCCGCGTACCGGGCCATATAGCTGGCCGTGCGATCCACCTTCGTCGGGTCCTTGCCGCTGAAGGCACCGCCGCCGTGGCTGCCGCGCCCGCCGTAGGTATCGACGATGATCTTGCGCCCCGTCAGACCACAGTCGCCCTTGGGCCCGCCGATGACGAACCGCCCCGTCGGATTGATATGATAGATGATCTCATCATCCACCAGCCGCTTCGGCAGCACCGGAAGCACCACCTTCTCGATCACCTCCCGCTGCAGCTTCTTGTAGGGGATCGACGGATGGTGCTGTGTCGCCACGACCACCGTATGGATCCGCCTGGGCTTGCCGTTCTCGTACTCCACCGTCACCTGGCTCTTGCCGTCCGGCCGCAGCCACGGCAGCTTCTTCGTCTGGCGCAGCTTCTCCAGCCGCAGCGTGATCAGATGCGCCATGTGAATCGGCAGCGGCATCAACTCCGGCGTCTCGCGGCAGGCGAATCCGAACATCAGCCCCTGGTCGCCGGCCCCCTGCTCCTTGTGCAACCCCTGACCGGCCGTCACCCCCTGCGAAATGTCCGGGCTCTGCTTGCCGAGTGTCACCATCACCGCGCAGTTGTCCGCGTCGAACCCCAGCGCCGGGTCCGTATAACCGATCCGGCGGATCGCGTCACGCACCACCCCCGGAATATCCACCACCGCCCGACTGGTAATCTCGCCGGCCACCACCGCCAGGCCCGTCGTCACCAGCGTTTCGCACGCCACCCGGCTGGTCGGGTCCTGCTCCAGCATCGCATCCAGAATCGAATCGGAAATATGGTCCGCCACCTTGTCCGGATGCCCCATCGTGACTGATTCGCTCGTGAATAAATGCCGCGCCCCATCCTCCGGAGAATGTCTCTTGCTCAATGTTCCTGCCATGAATTGATTTCCTTTCTTATGGGATTGTCCTGCTACCCTGCCGCCGTATTCAACGCTTGGACTTGTCGTTCACCGTCCAATCGAACTTCGACCATTTCACCGTATACGTCCCGATCTCCAGGTAGGACGCCTCGGACTCGCTCACATAACGGCACAGAAAATTCAGCACCGCCGCCGTCGACGCCGGCTGGCTCTTGAACTTCTTGTCCGTCCCGTATCTGTGCGTGAACGCCTTGCCGTACCACGTCGCCTGCAACAGCGACGACAGCACCACTTCCCCCGCCGCCCGGTCAAGCCGCAGATTCTCCCGGTCCTCGAAAAATCGCCGCACCTGCGCATCCAGTTGCTTGTCCAGGTCCTCGCCCGTGTACGGGGCATTGCGCAGCGGCGGCCCCGACAGACATCCCTGGCACAACGCCAGCAGCACCTTGGGGTCCACCGAAGGAACCATGAAGTACCGCCGCTCAATCTCCTCCAGCGTGTACTGTTCGCGCATCACCATGAACTTGTAATCCGTCATGATCCCCGTGATGTGCCGGATACTGTCCGAGCCCCACACCGCCCTCAACCACGGCGACCCCGTAATGGGATAATTCTGTGCGATGATATGCAGCATTTGGAGGTTGTACGCATTGATCCAGAACGCCAACCGGTCGGCCTCCGGCCACGACGTGTACACCGCCGGATCCAGCGTGTCGAACTCCGCCAGGACGGCTTTGAGCTCCAGCCGTTTACGGGACAGCGCCGCGTAATCGACCAGCCCCCGCTCCGTCACGTATGTCTTGAGCACATCGGCGCACGTGTCATGGAACGCCACCTTCACGGCCGCCGGCGTGTTGGCGTCCGTCGTATTCGGCTCAACCACCGCGGCAATATTCGGCTCCGCCACGGCGTTCGGTTCGGCGATCCCGACGGCATTGGCCTCCGCAGGCATCGGCGGTATGATCTCCAGCGCCGTCGCAACGTCGTTGACATCCGGCGCCGCCGCCTCATTGGGTTCAGCCGCCCCATTCGCATCCGCCGCCGGCTCATTGGCCTCGGCCATCAGAGGCGCAATCAACACGTGGATATCCACCTCCGACTCGACCGGCTCCGGAGGCGCCACCGCCTCCGCATTCGGATCGGGCGGCGGCATGCCGGGATCCTGCACAACAACCGCCTCGCCCGGCTCGTCCATCTCCGCCGCGGACGGCTCAACCGCCTCGATCACCGGCGGCTCATCGGCTGGACGCTCCTTCTTCGGCGGGCAGCCCGCAATCAGCGACACCACCGTCATTGTAACAAAGATTGTGAAATACCACCTGACCATACCAAACCTTCCAATGTCTGCGCTCCAACGGCCCAAGCCGCCCAAACCTTTTATGATAGCACAAAAATACGCATCTGGCCGACAAATGCAACCCTTTGTCGGCAAAAACCCCCTTCAGCCTTTCAAGACCGCCAGCGGTGTCAGCCTCGCCACACGCCGCGCCCAGCCGCACTCCGTCACAATCCGCACCACCTCGTCAATATCCTTGTAGGCCCCCGGCGCCTCCTCCTTGACCTTCTGCCGGTTCGGCGTAATCAGCGTCACGTGCGAGATGCTCCGCTTGAATTCGTCATCCGTAATCGCCGGCGGGCTGATCACGCGGCCGCCCTTGATCTTGCCCAGCGCCGCCGTCCGGCTCAGCACCCGCCCGGCTCCGTGATTGACCGAGCACAGCGACTCCGCCGACGCCCCCGTGCCCACCATCAGGTAGCTGGCCGTACCCATCGAACCGGGCGTAATAATCGGCTGGCCCGTTGTCTCGAACGGCGTACCCGCCATCTGCTCCGGCCCGAACGCCCGCGTCGCCCCCTTGCGATGCACCCACAGCGGCCGGCCACCGTGCGTCTCCAGCTTGGCCATATTGTGCGTCACATCGTACACCAGCGGCAGCGACACCGGCCCGACCATCCGGTTGAAGCACCGCCGTACCAGCAGCGCCATGATATGCCGGTTCACAAATCCGAAGTTCGCCGCCGCCCACATCGCCCGTATGTACCGCTGCCCCTCCCGGCTCTCGGCCTGCAGATACGCCAGCATCTTCCGCCGCCCTTCCATCCCCGGCTCCCGCGCCGCCACATCCATGTAATGGTCCGCCACCTCGTACCCGAACCGCCGCGACCCCGAATGGATCATCACCACGATCTGATGCTCGAACAACCCGAACGACGACGCCGCGTCCGCATCGAACAACGCCTGCACCTCCTGAATCTCGATGAAATGGTTCCCCCCGCCCAGCGTCCCAAGCTGCCCGCGCCCCTTCGCCATCGCCGCCCCGGGCGCCGCCCCCGCATCCCCGCTCATCGACCCCTGCTCTTCGATTCGCACCAGGTCCCGCGCAAACTCCGGCTCGTCGAACGCCTCCCACGCCCGGTGCTTGACCCTCTCGGCCAGCCTCGGCACCGCCCCAACCCCCTCGGCGCACACCCATGCGGCCTGCTCGCACGTCAGAGGCAGGTTCTCCTGCCCCTCGCCCAGGGGCACATCGCGCGCAATCGACGACGCCACCGCCTCGACGTCAATCTCCCCCTTGCGAAAAGGCGTGTGCAGCAACCGCATCCCGCAGTTGATGTCATAGCCGACCGCCGCCGGCATGATCGCCCCATCCATCCCCAGCACCGCCCCGATCGGCACCCCGAAGCCCACGTGAATATCCGCCGTCGCCAGAACCCGCCTCACCGGCGGCAGCGACGCCGCATCCACCAACTGGCCGACCGCCTCGGCCTCCAGACCGATGCGATCCGACGCGAAGATCGTCGCATCCGTGACCATCGAATCCTGACGGTCGATCCGCAGCCGCCATTTGTCAACACGAACCGGCTTTATGCCAGTTGCCATCCGTTATGAGCCCTTATATTCGGACCTTCAAGACCCCGACGAAACGCCTCCGGGGCCACTATCGCATACTCAGCCGACCCTGTCAACGTTCGCCCCGCCGACCCGCCTGACCGACGTCCTCAAACAATCACCCACCGGCCGACCGAATTTCCTTGACAAAACCCGTTTTTTGAGTTAATCTGGGCAATATCGGCATCACTATGTCCGCGAAGGGCCTGACTGACCGCCAACCGTTAATAGGGCAACCGCAACGATGACACATATCAGACGGCTGTTTTTCATCCCGCTGGCGGCTACCCTGCTGGCTGTGTCCGCCTCCAGCGCCCAGGCTGTAGGCACCACGGCCATCGACAAAGTCCGGACCAAGACCTCACTGACCGCCGAGGACACCACCGTCATCGACAACTTCCTCGCCGATGCCGTCCGCGAGATCGTCAACGCCCCCGACTTCGCCTCCATCGCCAAGGTCCGTTCCGACGTCCTGACGATGAGCCGCTCCCAGCACATTCCCTACGTCCAGCAGTTCATCGAGGCCGCCCGGCGGCACATCACCGCGGGCATGAGCCAGGCCCTGACCTTCCCGGCCGACCGCGGCAACATCATACGGATGAACCTGCTCATCCTCGTCGCCACCCTCGAAGACATCCGCCTGCTCGACCTGCCCCTCAAGACCCTCGGCGACCGAAGCCCACTGGTGCGTTACTGGTCCGCGCGCTGCTTCGCCAATGACAGTGTCATCAAGATCCTCAGCGCCGGCACCGCCAACGCCCGACTGGCCCAATCCGCGGCCGAGGAGATGACCAAACACGTCAACCTGGCCGATGCCGCCACGCTGCGTCTGATGGCCGAATACGGTGGACGAGTCCCAGGCCCGGCCGCCCAGAATCTCCTGACCAAAGTCGCCGACGCCCGAATCGCTCAGTACGGGTCATGGAAGGTTGACGCCGAACTCATCGACGCCGCCATCCTCAAGTACCTGGCCGTCCGCCTAGCCGTCGCCACCACCCCGCAGGCCAAGTCCGAACTGGCCATGACCTTCGGCCAGCTCTACGCCCACGTCTTCCAGCGGTACCTCAAGGGCAAGGCCGTCATCGGCCAGGCCGCCGCCGACCGCCTCAGCGCCGTCCTCGTCGAAGTCGAGGACAAGGCCCTCAAGATCCTCCTCGGCCAGCCCCAGACCACCATCCGAAGGGCCATCGAGACCCAGTCCGACAGTGAACTGCTCCAGGAATACACCCGCCTGTTCGGTGCCGACGCCCAGGGCGGCGTCCTGACCCAGAAGTTCAACATCCAGTACACCCGCCAGGGCCAACCCGCCCGCCAGTCTCCCTACCCCCTG
>Ga0209614_1001289_pt1 | contig 19274 bp, 11 predicted proteins | sample BlaSprsedimmetaG_FD_185484 | JGI IMG/M metagenome (GOLD analysis project Ga0209614, IMG submission 185484) | Hot spring sediment bacterial and archeal communities from California, USA to study Microbial Dark Matter (Phase II) - Blank Spring... ... | reverse complement strand
CAATGATGGTATGGCAACGTCGTACCATTCAATATGAACGTGCTGGCATCCCTATCACGTTGAAAAATGTATGGCTATATGTATGCGCCGAGTGTGGACACGAATTGGTTCCCGGTACAATGGCCCTTCAATTACTGAATTTTGCCGACCAACTGTTCCGGTCGGCGCAGCAGCTTCAAATGATTACGCATTTGCCAGCGCCGCAAATATTACTTTCTTTTCCGGAAACTGAGAAGGTTCCTGGAGCCTTGCTATCAGCAGTTTAGCCGATTCGTGTTAACAAAGCGCTGTAGGGCGGAAACAGGTTACCGGACACCCGGCGGCCTGTTTTTTATGTTAAAGGTTGAACCGCACCAACAATAATGTGTGGCAAAGACAAGTCGAAAACCATATCGGACAAGATCAATATCGAACGTGACGAAGAACAGCCATTCTCCGAGCGATTGGCGCTGCTCATGGCTGTATCGAATGATCTCTCAAAGGCCGAGAGCCTAGATGAACTCTGTCACCGTGCGGTGGAAGCAGGTCGACAGCAACTGGGCTTTGACCGTGTCGCGCTGTGGTTCGTCACCGAGGACCACGGCACAATGATCGGAACGTATGGCACCGACAACGACGGGCAAACGACGGACGAGTGGTCGGTGCGCCACCCCATCGTTGCTCCCTCCGGCTTACATACAGTCGTTTCCGGCGAGATGCCGTTCCGGCTTTACAAAAATGCGCCTGTATTCCGAGGGGATGGCGAACAGGTAGGGCTAGGCGACCGGATCGCGGTGGGGCTGTGGAACGGCGAAACCGTGATCGGCTTCCTGAGCATGGACAACTTCATCCACCGGCGGCCCTTTACCGATCACGATTGTGAAATCGCGCGGTTATACGCCTCTACCGTAGGCCATCTCTGCACGCTCAAACGCGCGCAAGACGATCTGGCACAGCTTGCTGCCACGCTGGAACAGCGCGTCGCCGAACTGACAGAAGAACGGTTCAGGGACATCTTCGAAAACTCCCCCATTGGCATATACCAAACCACCCCAGATGGCCGTTTCTTGACAGCCAATCCGGCATTCATCCGCATGTTGGGGTACACCTCGTTTGAAGAATTGGCGCAGCTCAGCCTGAATAGCGATGCTTATTTTCCCAACTATCCCCGCGCAGTCTTCAGACAACGGGTAGAACAGGAGGGCCGCATCATCGGGCTGGAAGCCACCTGGACGAGAAAGGATGGTTCGTGCCTGATTGTCCGTGAGAGTGCGCGCAGCGTGTGTGACGGCGAGGGCGACGTCCTGTATTACGAAGGGACGGCGGAGGATATCACCGCCTGGGTGCAGGGCGAAAAAGAACGCGAGCGCTTGCTGGCAGAAGTGCAGGAACAGGCGCAACAGATCCAACGCATCATCGACACCGTACCGGATGGCGTGCTCGTGCTGGACAGCCAGAATAAGGTGCTGCTCATCAACCCGGCAGGGAAGAAAGACTTGCAGGTTTTTAGCGATGTCCGCGAGGGCGATATCCTGGAATCGTTGGGCGGCCATCCGCTTGACGAATTCTTGACCTGGTCTGAAGATCGCCCGTGGCGTGAGATCGAAGCGCAAGGGCAAACCCTGGAAGTGATCGCACGTCCCATCCAGACAAATTCCGCTTCTGCGCACTGGCTGCTTGTCGTCCGCGACGTCACCCAACAACGCAAGATCGAGGCCCATGTGCAACGTCAACAGCAGTTGGCGGTGGTGGGTCAAATGGCCGCCGGCATCGCCCACGACTTCAACAACATCCTGGCGGTGATGATGCTCTACAGCCAGATGGCGTTGCGCGCGCCCAATTTGCCGGACAATCTCCGCGATCGTCTAAAAGTGGTGTACCAACAAGGCGAGCGTGCTGCCGAGCTGATCAACCAGATTTTGGATTTCAGCCGCAGCACCCCGCTCGACCTACGCCCATTGGATTTAGCGCCGCTCTTGAAAGAACAGGTCAAGTTGTGGGAGCGCACATTGCCGGAGAGCATCCGCATCGACTTGCAAGAGGATGCCGAAGACTACATCGTCAACGCCGACCCCACGCGCATCCGGCAAATGTTGATGAACCTGGTGGTCAACGCGCGCGACGCGATGCCGGAGGGCGGCACGTTGACCGTCCGCCTGGAGCGCATCCGCCTGCGCGCCGGCGAAGCCCTGCCACTGCCGGAGCTATTCCCCGGAGACTGGGTTAGCATCGCGGTATCCGACACGGGAACCGGCATCCCCGACGATGTCTTGCCGCACATCTACGAGCCGTTTTATACGACCAAAGCGCCGGATAAGGGTACCGGCCTGGGGTTGGCTCAGGTCTTCGGCATCGTAGCGCTGCACCAGGGAGCGATAGACGTGCAGACGCAGGTCGGGAAAGGGACTACGTTTTTCATCTACCTGCCCGCATTGACCCTGACCGGCCATACGGACGCCCGTTGCGAAGCGGTTGAGATACGCCTGGGTCACGGGGAAACCGTGCTCGTCGTCGAGGACAATCCCGAAGTGCGCGCCACGCTGGTGGAAAGTCTGACGCAACTAAACTATCGCGTCCTGGAAGCCCGCCAGGGCAGAGACGCCTTGGCGCTGTACGCGCGCCACCACGAGGACATCGCGCTGGTGGTGAGCGACTGGATCATGCCGGAGATGGGCGGGCGCGACCTGGTGCAAGCCCTGCGCGCGCGCGGGCTGAACAAGCCTGTCTTGATCCTGTCCGGACATCCACCCGATCCGCAAGCGGGCGACCTGCAGGAAGCGGGGATCGTCTGGCTGCAAAAACCGCTGACGCTGGAACGCCTGGCCCGCAGCGTGGCTGCCGTTCTGAAAAACTAAGCGCTCGTAACAGGATAACTTCCCGAAAGTGTAGCAATCTCCGACGGGAAATTGACCTTTGTAAACCCCAGGTCCCCATCCAACTTCATCTCTGCAAAAGCAAGTGTGACGGGTTGATTTGTGGAATGTGAGTTTTGCCACTTGCTCGCATCCAGCCTTCCTGACTACCATGAATGGAAAGTTGTTTATTTCAGCAGTCTTACTTCAGCAGTCTTACGGAAGTACAGACGAATCGAAAATTCGCACACATTCGCAAGGCTCAACAACGAGGAGTTCCCTGCACATAACCACACCGGCAAAGACGAAGATGACTACGGAACAACCAGACTAAAGACTATTCGACCATTTTAAGGAGGATTTCCATGACTGACCACAAACCGGTCCCTGCAGACATTGAGATTGCCCAGGCCGCCACACTGCAGCCGATTCGCGAGATCGCAGCGGCGCTCGGTCTGGCGGAAGACGACCTGGAACTGTACGGCAAGTACAAGGCCAAAGTCCACCTGGATGTGCGCGAGAAGTTCGCGGCGCGGCCCAACGCCAAGTACATCGACGTGACCGCTATCACCCCCACCCCGCTCGGCGAGGGGAAAACCACCACCACCGTTGGGCTGACGCAGGCGCTCGGCGCGCTCGGCTACAACAGCATCGCCGCCATCCGCCAGCCGTCAATGGGGCCGACGTTCGGCATCAAAGGCGGGGCGGCCGGCGGCGGCTACAGCCAGATCATCCCGATGGAAGACTTCAACCTGCACCTCACCGGCGACATCCACGCCGTGAGCGTGGCGCACAACCTCTGCGCTGCCGCCATCGACGCGCGCATCTACCACGAAAGCCGCTGGAGTGATAGCTATCTCGAGAGAATCGGGCTAAAGCGGCTCAACATCGACCCTTACTCCATCACCTGGAACCGCGTGGTGGATATGAACGACCGCGCGGTGCGCAATATCATCGCCGGTCTGGGTGAAATCGGGGATGGCCCTATACGCCAAACGGGCTTCGACATCACCGTTGCCAGCGAGCTGATGGCGATCCTCGCCCTCACCACCGGGCTGGATGACATGCGCCAGCGCATCGGCCGCATCGTCATTGGCACGGATACGAAGAAGCGCCCCATCACCACCGAGGATTTAGGCGTGGCGGGCGCGATGACCGTCCTGATGAAGGATGCCATCATGCCGAACCTCCTGCAAACGCTCGAAGGGCAGCCCGCGTTCGTCCACGCCGGGCCATTCGCCAACATCGCGCACGGCAACTCGTCCGTCATCGCCGACCAGATCGGCGTGAAGATGAGCGATTTCCTGGTCACCGAATCGGGCTTTGGGGCCGACATCGGCATGGAGAAGTTCTTCGACATCAAGTGCCGCGTTTCTGGCCTGATCCCCAACGTGGTGGTCATGGTCGCCACGATACGCGCGCTCAAGATGCACGGCGGCGGACCGAAGGTGGTGGCCGGGCGGGCGCTGGATAAAGCGTACATCCAGGAGAACCTGGAATTGCTGCGCCATGGGACGGCCAACCTGGAAGCGCACATCAAGATCGCACGCAAGTTTGGCATTCCCGTCGTCGTCGCCATCAACGCCTTCGGTACTGACACCGGGGCCGAGTGGGCCATCGTGCGCGAGGCGGCGCTGCGCGCGGGCGCGTTCGATGCCGTCGTCACCTCGCACTGGGCCGACGGCGGGCAAGGCGCGTTGAAGCTGGCCGAGGCGGTGGTCAAGGCCGCCAATGAGCCGTCAGACTTCCGCTTCCTCTACGACGCGGCGCAGTCCATCAAGGAGAAGATCGAAATTCTGGCGCGCGAGGTCTACGGGGCGGATGGCGTGGATTACAGCCCGGAGGCCGAGGACAAGATCAAGCTCTACACTGACCTGGGCTACGACAAGACGCCGATCTGCATGGCGAAGACGCACCTCTCGTTCAGCCACGATCCGGCGCTTAAGGGCGTGCCGAAGGGTTTCACCTTCCCCATCCGCGACATCCGCGCGAGCATGGGCGCCGGCTTCCTCTATCCCCTGGCGGGCGAGATGCGCACCATGCCCGGCCTGCCGAGCAAGCCTTCCTTTATGGACGTAGATCTCGTTGATGGTAAAATAGTGGGGTTATCGTGAGAGGGTGAGGCGTAAAGAGTGAGGAGTAAAGAGTAAAGAGTAAGGAGTAAAGAGTAAAGAGTAAGGAGTAAAGAAAGGCAAAAGTCTTGTTACTCATTACTCATTACTCATCTCTCATCTCTCTTTACTCATTTCTCATTTCCACAAGGAGCGTGATATATGACAGCACAACTCATTGATGGAAAGGCAATTGCGAAAGCGATTCAAGATGAATTGATCCAGGAAGTCGCGTCGCTAAAAGAACAGGGCGTGGTGCCCGGCCTGGCGACGGTGCTCGTGGGCGACAATACAGCCTCGCAGACCTACGTAAGGATGAAGCAAAAGCGCTGCAAGGAAGTGGGCATCTATTCGGAAGGGCACGACCTTTCCGCCGAAGCCACGCAGGAAGAGGTCGAGGCGCTAGTGCAGAAGCTCAACGCCGATCCGGCAATCCACGGCATCCTCGTGCAACTGCCCCTGCCCGATCATCTGGACGAAGAGGCCATCCTCAGCGCCATCAACCTGGAGAAGGACGTGGACGGCTTCCATCCCATCAACATCGGGCGGCTGGCGATGAAGGGCCGCGAGGCGCTGTTCGCGCCCTGCACGCCGGCCGGCGTGATCGAACTGCTCGACCGCGTGGGGATACCCATTGCGGGCAAAGAGGCGGTGGTGCTGGGACGCAGCAACATCGTCGGCCTGCCGGTTTCGATGCTGTTGCTCAAGCGTAACGCCACCATCACCATCTGCCACTCGCGCAGCCGCGACCTGCCCGCCATCACCCGCCGCGCCGACATCCTCGTGGCGGCGGTGGGGCGCGCGGCGATGGTGAAGGCCGACTGGGTGAAACCCGGTGCGGTCGTCATCGACGTGGGCATCAACCGCGTGGACGATCCGAACGCCAAGCGCGGCTACCGGCTCGTGGGCGACGTGGATTTCGAGTCGGTTAAAGAAGTCGCCGGATGGCTCACCCCCGTCCCCGGCGGCGTCGGCCCGATGACGATTGCGATGTTGTTGAGGAATACCGTCACCAGCGCGCGGCGCGCGGCGAAATTGCCCGGTTATTTACAATGAAGACGAAACCCTTATCGAACCCAATGCCTCTGGGCCAACGCCTCGTGAACTTTTTCGGTCTGCGAAAAAATATCGTGGCGCTGCTCACGATGGTCATTCTTGTGGGTATGGGCGAGAAAATGGCTGAACGCTTCTTGCCCATCTATTTGCTGGCGCTGGGCGGCGGCACACTCTCTGTGGGGTTGCTCAATGGGATGGATAACCTGCTCAGCGCGTTGTATTCGTTCCCCGGCGGTTATCTCAGCGATAAACTGGGTTACAAACGCGCTTTGTTGCTGTTCAACCTGATTGCCATGGCTGGCTATGTCATCGTGACTGTGTTCCCGGTTTGGTATGCGGTTATTATCGGCTCGGTCTTCTTTCTCTCGTGGACGGCCATTTCATTGCCGGCGACGATGAGTATGGTATCCAAAGCTATGCCGCAGGACAAGCGCACGATGGGTGTCTCCATGCATTCGCTGGTGCGCCGCATTCCGATGGCGTTGGGGCCGGTAGTCGGGGGCTTTCTCATCGCGGCTTACGGGGAACGCGATGGCGTGCGGTTGGCCTTTGGCGTTGCCCTGTTCCTGGGATTTGTGGCCCTGGTGTTGCAACAAAGATTGATTGAGGACGTGCAAGGCGACGGCAAGGCCGAGAGCAGCCCGTTGCGAATGGCCCGGTTTATGTCGCCGGACCTGCGCAACCTGCTCATTTCTGACATCCTTATCCGCTTCTGCGAGCAAATCCCCTACGCTTTCGCCGTCATCTGGGCGATGAAACATGTGGGGATTAGCGCGCCGCAATTTGGTTTGCTCACCACGATTGAGATAATCACGGCGATGCTTATCTACATTCCGGTGGCCTACCTGGCCGATAAGAACACCAAAAAACCGTTTGTGGTGATCACCTTCATCAACTTTACATTGTTCCCGTTGGTACTTTTCTTTGCCCGCTCATTCCCGTTGCTGATAGTGGCTTTTATCCTGCGGGGGATGAAGGAATTTGGCGAGCCAACGCGCAAAGCCCTGATTATGGATTTGGCTCCAGAAGACAAAAAAGCCGGGATGTTCGGCTACTATTATCTCGCCCGTGACGTGATCGTTTCACTGGCGGCTTTCGGCGGCGCGCTGTTGTGGGACATTGCGCCGGCGGTCAATTTCCTCACCGCTTTTGGCTTTGGCGTGTTGGGAACACTCTATTTCGTCGTGTTCGGACGGGATCTGAAGTCCGTCGTCCGTCATTCATGATTACAGGAGGGAATTTATGTTGTGGATTACTCGTTCTCACGTGCATGTAGATCGCGTAGCGTGTCCGTGGTTGATCAGCCGTTTTGTGGATTCTGCGGCGGAATTTCTTTTTGTGCCCGCCAGTCAGATGGAAAAAGTGGTTGCGGAAACCGGCGGCATTCCTTTTGATGCGCCGGGTGTGGCGTTGGGGCACAAAGATGGTAAATGCTCGTTTGAGACCATTATGGAAACTTATGGCTTAACCGATGCGGCCTTGCTGCGGCTGGCAAAGATTGTTCATGCTGCCGATGTGTCTGCCGATTTGCATACAGACACTATCGCGCCGGGGTTGGAAGCCATTGCCGTAGGTTTCAGTTTACGTTTCCCCAACGACTTTGACAATTTGGAGCACCAGTTCGAGGTCTATGATGCGCTTTATGCCTGGTGCCGGTTGCAGGTCGCACAAGGATAGAGAAATTAAGTAGAGATTTTCTATTACACGTAGCCGGAAGCTGCCCAAAAGTAAACGCGCTTCCGGCTACGTGTGTTATAATAGCCTGTCATCATTACTCCTATCCCAGCCGAGGAGGTACATCATGACCGAAGAACACGTGAAACCCGTTGTGGCCGTCATTGGCGCGGGGCCGGCCGGCCTGTTTGGGGCCAACAGCCTCGTCGAGCATGGCGCGCACGTCGTGCTGCTCAACCGCGACATCAAACCCGGCGGCCTCGCCGAGTACGGCATCTACTACGACAAGTACAGCATCAAGGAGGGGCTGCGCAAGCAGTTCCGCAAGATTTTGGCCTCGCCGGACATCACCTACTACGGCAACGTCCGCGTGGCCGAGGACGGTGACGTGACGCTGGCGGAGCTGCGGCAGATGGGATTCGCCGCCATCATCGTCGCGGTGGGCGCGCAGGGGACCAAATGGCTCGGCCTGCCCGGCGAGGACTTGCAGGGCGTCTATCACTCCAAAACGCTGATGTACCACTACAACGACCTGCCGCCGTACAGCGAACAGGAATTCGCCATCGGCAAGCGCGTGGCGGTCATTGGCGTGGGCAATACGATGGCCGACATCGCCCACTGGCTCACCCGCGACGTGCAGGTAGACGAGATCATCGGCGTAGCACGGCGCGGCCCGGCGGAGGTCAAGTTCACCCGGCAGGAGCTGGCGTACATCGTGGCGAATTTCGACCTGGAGGCGCTGGATGCGGAATTCGAACGCGTGGCGGACCGCATGCGCGCGGTGGGGCAAGACCCGGATGAGGCGAAAGGCTTCCTCCTCTCGGCGCTGTCGCGAAAAGCTTTGGCATCGGTCTCCGAGACGCGCATCCGTTTCCGCTTCCTCTCATCACCCAAACGCATCCTGGGCGACGGCGAGGGAAACGTCGCCGGGTTGGAGGTGGATGACACAGAACTGGTCCTGAAGGATGACGGTGACACCCGCGCCCGTCGCCTCGATACGCAGCACGTGCTGGACGTGGACACCGTCATCTTCTGCATAGGCGACAGGGTAAGTTCCCGGTTCGGCCTGCCGGTGCAGTGGAACGAGTTTGTGAAGAGCGAAACGCCGCGGTATCCGGTCGACGGCGACAGCTACGAGGTGTTCGATCCACAGGCCAATGCGCCGATTGAGGGCATCTTCGTCGCCGGGTGGGCGCGCAAAGCCAGCAAAGGTCAGGTAGGATTAGCACGCAAGGATGCCTACAACTGCGCGGAAGCGGTGATGCGCTACATCGACGATGTGCCCGGCTATGATGCGGGCGCGGGAGAAAAACTCGCCGCGCGGCTGACGCAGATCAACAAATCGCTGGTGCGCAAAGATGACTGGCGACGGCTGGAAGCCATCGAGCAACAGAAGGCCGCCGAGTTGGGCGTGGAACTGTTCAAGTTCAAGAGCAATGCGGAGATGCTGGAAGCGATTGGGTTAGGGTGAAGTTCTCAATAGCAGTTAATCGGCTTTCCGGCGCAGTCGCGTGAGTTCATGACGTTCTGGCGATTGCTCCTTTCTACAATCCAAACTCTCCCTGATAGCGCACAATCTCGGCTAATACTTCTGCCAGTAAGGGTACGGGTGAAGCCACAATCTGCTCTGGCGTATGTTTATGCTCTTGCAGAGGCAATGGGGGGCGATGACGCGCGTTATCATAGCGAAAGATCAACTGATGATGCGTGTCTTGGTAATGATAGGTATACATCACCTTCTCTACCTGCCCGTATGCTTCGTCAAGAAATTCGGTAAAGTGCAAAACCGAACCGTCCACAAACAGAAGTGCACCATTCAGATAACCTTGCGCGCCTGGACGCGCTTCACAGTTCACACTCGCGCTTAACACAAAGTCAGTAGCGGCATATAGATCAACGCAAGCCCGTATCAGCTCAAAGTAATGCTGAATCACGGTATTTGATCTCCGTCAATTGCCGTAACTTTTCCTCAAGCCGTTGTAGTAAGGTATATTCTCCAGCCCACTGCACATATTCGTCGTCGCCGCCAGCCAGATCTTCGGCTGTCATTTTCGCTATAAAGTGCGCCGACGTAACATTATATTTCTGCTCGAATGTCGCCAACCGTTGCCGCGCTAACTGCACACCCAATTCAAAACGGGCGATTTGGCTGGCAATCGCCGCACGGACCAGCTCAAACACCTCTTGAGATTTTTGCGTGGGTTCGACATAAAGAGTACTCATAAAACTTACCTCCTTCTGGAACATTCGCTTATTACAAGTATACGTCTTCCCCACTTTGGCGCAAGTAAAAAGGATGACTTCCCACCTATGAGAAAGTCATCCTTCGTCTGGCGCTCAGGATACTGCTAATTACGCCATTCCGGCCATCCCCTGTACATAACGGCGCACATCTCCCTATTCCCCTATCGTAAACCGCCCGCCGTCGCTCCGCCCAAAAACCTCAGGGAAGTACATCTCGTAGGCCGTTGCCGGAATCACGTTATACGTCCCCGGGACGCTGGCGCGCATGATGTAGCTATATTCGTAAGTCCCGCGCGGCAGATAGGTGGCGAAGAGCGCCACTTTCTCGTCGCGGATCTCCGAGTGCGAGAACCACCACCAGCCCCAGCCGTACCAGCGATACCAGGCATCCTCTTCCTCCGCCGTGAGATTGCGCATACCCGGTTGCTCGCCGACGACGCTCGTGGTGTTGAGCGTCGTGTCTACCGCCTCGCAGCCGGCCGGCAGCGGGTCTTCGACGACGACGTAGTACAGATCGGTGGGCGCGATGACGGTGAGCTTCACGCGGATCACGTCGCCGACCTGCGCGCCGTCTACGTAGGCGCTCGGATCGTCCACGGGGCTGTACTGCCGCGCGATGATGATGCCGCGATCCAGCGCCTTGACCTCGTCGACGGGCAAGAAGTAGCGCAGGTGCGCGGTGTAGTAAAGCTGCCCCTCGCCCGTTTGCCCGCCCGATGCTGGCAGTCGCTCGATGAACACGCGGTTGCCCTCTTCCACCAGCAGTTGCGCGATCGCGACGGTGAGTTTCTGGCTTTCGTCAATGTTATCCGCGTTGTAGTCGCCCTGCAGCAGCACCTCGCCGTTCAGCGTGACCGTGTAGCTGAAGTCGCCCTGCAACTCGCCCGTGGCGCGCATGTAGGCGATCAAGCCCATGAGCGACCACGCCGTAGATTGCGTCGTGCCCCAGTGACCCTCTTTGCGGACGGTCATTAGCCAGCGGACGACGTTGGGCAGCAAGTCACTTTCGGGAGTGTGACGCGCTAACGCCCAGAGCACGATGCCAGTGGTGCGGATGTCGGTGTTCATGTTCCAGTAGTCGGGCGCTGCCTCTTCCCAGTGCGTGCCGGTAGCGCTGTAGATGGCGGCTCCGATGAGATCGGAGAGCAGCGTGTCGACGCGACTCTTCTCCTCTGGATCGAGCAGCCCGAAGGCGACGGCGAGCGTCGCGCGTCCGTAATGATCCAGCAGATGCCGGTTCTCGAACAGTTGCACGGCGCGGCCCAACTCGCCGCCCTTTTCCGCGCTCCGCACCAGGTTGACGTACTCGCCCAGGACGTAGAGCTGGTACGCCAGGCGGTTAGCCTGCCAGTGCGTCGTCTTGTCTCCCACGGAGACGAGGCTGGTGCGCAAGAATTCCGCGCCTTTGTGGATCACATCGACGTCCACGGTGAATCCGGCGCGGTGTACTTCCAGCAGCCCCTGGAGCACGTAAGCGGTGAGATACGGATTGCTGTCGTCGGACAGCCACCACCCCCACCCGCCGTCGTATTTCTGCTGCGCGTAGAGGCGTTGCAGCGCCACACCGACTTGCTCGGTAAGTTGCACTTTGAGTTCGGGCTTCGCGAGGTTCATCTCCTGCAATGCCTGGTAAGTGAGGACATTGGGCAGGAAGCGGCTGACGGTCTGCTCGACGCACTCGTAGGGGTAGTGCTCAAGGTAATTAAGCGCGTCCGCTGTCGCCGCGGTGAGCGAGCCATCCAGTTGCACGGTCAACTCGCCCTGCGTGGGATCGAAGTCACGTGGCAGTTGAACGATCTCCTGGCGCACCTCCGGCCCGGCGAGCCGCCCGGCTGTACCCACAATCTCCGGCGTCGAATAGCGGTAGACGGGCAAGGTGTCCTCGCGCCCGTCGTAGTAGGCGTCTGCGCGGGCTTCCATCCGCACAACGACTTGATCGCCCGGCAGCACTGTGACCGGCCACACGACCTTGACCTTGTCGCCCGCCGGGATGTCCACCGTCTGCTGCGTTGCGCCTGCAACTTCCAGCCCCTCGACGGTCAGCGTCACCACGGCGGAGACCGCCGCACCGGTGTTGTTGTGGACGATGGTCGCAATTTCCGCCCGGTCGCCCACGACGAAGAAGCGTGGCAGCACGGGGCGCACGAGCAGATCGAGCGTGCTGAGCACGTCCACGTCGGTCCGCCCGACGAGCGTGTCGGCGGTAATGCCGCGCGCCTGCATCCGCCACGTCGTCAGATTGTCGGGCAGTTTCACCTCCACGCGCGCGCGCCCGTCTTCATCGGTGCGCACGACCGGATCCCAGAACGCGGTATCGGCGAAGTTGGTGCGGATGAAGGCATCGCCGTTGCCGCCCCCGCCGCCTTTGGCCTCGGGCGCGAGTTCGCGGTTGTGCGCCTCCATCGCCACCGCCAGCGCCGCCGACGTGCGCACGCCCAATCCACGCTGGCTCCAGAAGCGTTCCAGCAGCGTCGGGCCGGTCTCATCGGCCAGCGCCAGCACCGCCAAATCCGCCATCCGCAGCGATAGCTCCGTCTCCACCGGCTGCCCGGCGTGATCGGTCACCAGCACGTCGTAGATCGCCGTATCGCGCGGGTGATAGTACTCGCCACTCTCGATGGGATGGTCAGGCGTGAGGTTGATCGCCAGTTCCTTTTCCTCGGTGGAAACCGGCAGCAGCACCGTCCCCATCTTGAACGTCGCCAGCGCGTCCGGCGACTGTGCCGATCCCTGCACGATGACGACGGAGACGAAGATATTGGGGATGTGCGCCCCGGTGATGGGCACGCGCAGGACTTCGCTGTTGCTGTACAGTTCGATGACGGCGGTTTCGAGGATGTGTCCACGCTCGATGGTGACCAAAGCATTCACCGTTCCGCTATAAGGCGAAGGGATGAGGATTTCGGCCACGTCGCCCACCGCGTAGCTGTCCTTGTCGATGATGAGATCGATGCGGTTGTTGCTCTCCTGCCGCCAGTAAGCCGCGCCGCCGCCCCACACCCAAACGTAGGTGCTGCTGCGGATGACGTTGCCGCTGCGGCCAGCGGTGCCACGCGCATCCTTGCCCATCGCACGGATTTTGTAGCTGCCCGATGACGGCGGCGTGAAAGTCGCCGTCGCCTTGCCGTCTGCCCCCGTCGTCACGGTGGTCGTGTAGATGGGGATGTCTTCCACGACCCACGTCCAGTAAAAATTACCATCTTCGGCCTGCTGGCGGACGTTGTACCAGCGGTGCTCCATAAACACGACTTCCATCTCCCCGGCAGCGACCGGCGCGCTGTTCCAATCCACGGTGAGGACATCTACCCCCCGCTCCTCACCCGCTTTGGCAATGCGACCCTGCGGAGCCAGGCCAATGTAGAACTCGCCCTTGTGGACGATCGTCGTCGTGCGGTTGCTCACGTACTGATCGTTGATGTCCGTCACGTTCGCCTCGATGGTGAACCGGCGGCTGGTCAGTTCCTCGGCGATGTTGGCGGGGATGTCAAGTACAACGCGGCCCTGGTCGTCGGTGACGGTCTCGCCGCTGGCGATGAGCCGCCCGTAACTGCCGTACCCGCCCCGCTCACGCTCCCAGTCGTAGTCGGTCCAACTGTAATAGGGGCATTTTTCGCCGCGCGGGCATTGGTAGCGGAAGCCATACTCGGCGCTGAGGACGTTCCAATTTACCTGCGCGTTAGCGACCGCCCCACCGAAGTAATAGCTGGCCTCGACGACGGCGTGGATCGTATCCCCATTGAGGTAGGCATCGCGGTCGGTTGTCACGGCGACCTGGAACTCCGGCTTGCGGTACTCGGCCAGCATAAAGCTCGCGCTGGCGTAAAAATCGCGGTCCGGATCTTGCATCTGGACGTAGTACGTGCCCAGCGGCGCTTCTTCGTCCAGCGACAGTTCGCCAAAGAGTGTGCCCATGTCGCTTAACGCCAGTTGCTCGTTGTAGAGTTCTTTCCCCTCCGGATCGTCTACCCGCACGGTCAATTCACGGAGATCGGCCGGAATCGTGTAGTTGGCGTCATCGTCGGCCCGGACGATGCCTTTGAAGTAAACGGTCTGGCCCGGGCGATAGATAGGCCGGTCGGTGTACAGATAGCCCGCGTAACGTCCGGAGCCGTAGTCGGCGCTGACGTTGAAATCCCACGGACGGATGCCGCTATCCCAATCGTTAAACGCCACGGCGAAATCCGCGTCGCCGGGCTGCCCGGAAAAGGCGAAATAGCTGTTCCATAACTCCGTCTCATCCCGCGCAGGACTCACATAGACGCCGTCGCTGTCGGTCTGCCCCTCACCATGCCAGCCGAGTTCCAACTCGTTGAAGCGGATGGGCAGATTGGGAACCGGCGCGCCCGTCGCCAAATCGGTGGCCCACACGAGCGCCTCGGTGAGCGTCTGCTTGAGGGTGAGATTGAGACGCGAGCGGATGAAAACGTGCTGCGCGGGCCGCGCGTCGTTATCGTAGCGCAGCACCTCCGGCGCGATCATCCTGAGCAGGTAGATTCCCGGCGGAAGTTGACCGGCATCCGCATCCACCATATCCACGCGGACCAAACCGCTCGTGTTGCGGGGCGAATCCACCGGCGTCGACCAACTGCGCACCAGGTCAGCACCGCCAGGCACGAAGTCGTTGCGGTAGCTATAGTCCCGGTAGTCGTAAAAGCGGATGAAATCTTCCACGCTGAGGCGATAGAGCTGCGCGTCCAGCCGGGAAACGTTGCGATACCCCACGTAGATGGCGGTATCGGTGTAGGCGTTGAAGGTACTCAGGCTGCCAACGGTGTTGAGCGTGACGTAGGGCGAGAGGTTGCCGGTCGTGAAGCGCAGTCGCAGCGGATCGCCCAACGGCGCGCCGTATTGATCGGGCGCTGCGCCGTCCAGCGTAAGGTTGTACGTCGTCGCCGGATCGAGCTTCAGGGAAAGGCGCACCTGCGTATCGGAGTCCCGCCAGTACGTGTATACCGACGTAGGCTCTGGGATGATGCGCACGTAGTCCAAAAAGTCCTCACGCTGCATCGGGCTGGCAAAGGTGATCAGAACATCGCTGTAGGGACTGACGTTCGTTTCGCCATACACGGGGGAGGTCGAAATCACGCCGGGGTCTTTGACGGTGTCAAAGCGCCACGCATACTGTTGCACAATCGTTACAGCACTACTACGGGCGCGCGCAGTGTTGGAGAGGACAGCGTAAGGACTGGCATTGCGCGGCAGCGGCGCAGCAGGGACGAAGGCCATTGTCTCTTCGGCAATGACGGTTTCTCCACCGGCCCAGCGGAAGGTTCCGGCGACCGGCTGATTAATTACCCACAATGTGAACGCCGCTTCGACCGAGGCGCGATCCATGGGCTGGTTGAAGGTGATGCTGATGACCGCACTTGGAGCCACGTGTTCGTCATTCGCGCTCGGTGTCCGCTTGAGAACCACCGGGCGCTGCGTGGTGAACGTCCACGTGTAGTCCTCCGCCAATGGTGAGCCGGACGTGTCGCTCAAGCCCGCCGTCACACGCGCGTTGTAGGTCGTCGCCGGGAGGAAACCGCTTTCGGGGTGAAAACGGTAGATCGAGGTGTTGAGCCACTCGCCCGTCCCCTGCACCGGCGGGGTGAAGGTCAATGGATTGGGCAGCTCCTCCTGGTCATCAATCGCCGTCAGCGGCACAACCGGGCGATTGAAGACGACAGTGACGCTCGTATCCGGCGCGACGTTCTCGCTGTCCGGCGCGGGCTGCACTTCGCTGACCACCAGATGCCCCACGGTCTGGAACTGGAACGCGACGGGATCGGCCAGCATTGTCCCCTCGGCATTGCGCGCCGTCGCGTCCACGGTGACGCGGTAGCTCGCATCGCGCGCCAGCGGTTCCGCCGGCTTGAAGACGAGCGTGCGGCTGTCGGCCCACTCCAGCGCGCCAACAACGGCAGGCGCGATGTCGAACGCCTCTACCACACTCTCGGCGTCCATCGGCTGGTCGAAGACGAGTTCGATAGGCGCGTCGAGGGGCTGCGTCTCGTTGGTCTCTGGTGCGCGGAAGAGCAAGCGCGGGGGCGGGTAAGGGATTGCCGGCGTCGGAGACCCCTGCGGTGGCTGTGTGAGTGTCGGCACAGGCGTGAGGGGAACCGGCTCTTTCGTGCCCGTAATCCACTGGCACGCTGTCGCCAGCAAAGCCAACAGCAGCATAATCAACATCCAACGCTTGGAAAACTGTCGCTTATTCATACGCGCCTCCGAAAAGAAACTGCGAATGTGGCTTGAGGATTGTTAGTGCTTGAGCAACGGCACGAAGCCGGCCTGTGCGAAATGATGATCTGTTGTGAGCGCCTCTGTGATCTTGCGTTTTTGCATCAAGGCGAAACTGACCGCGTCAACTAAAGACCAGGTCTTGTCCGGTCGCGCCTTCAAAAGATCCCACCCGGCGGTGTCAAGGGTCTGGTCAACATAAACAACATGCACGTAAGGCGCTGCTTTGAGCGTGTCAATGTAGTGAAAAAGCACCAGACGAGGAACACGCAGAGGACGGTGAAACAGGGCAATGAGTTCGGCTAAGACATAGTTCGTCGTAATGAGCGCAACGCCTTCACGCTCCAGGTTGTCGAATATACGCAGCGCCGGAAGATGATATGGCTCTGTTTTGACAAACAGACTGGCCCAACCCGCGGTATCGACAAAAACCTCAGACACTATCTCGATCCTCTTCTAGCGATTCAGTTAGATAGGCATCATGGTTTTCAGCAACACCTACACTATCACATGCCAACGTCCCAAACAAGGCTCTTAGAGGATCTGCTCGCTTGGCCGACTGCGCGGTACTATACATCAGTTCTTGGTGAACGATTTCATTGATCCATTTCAGGATCATTTGTCCTGGCTCGGTTCCTTGAACTTTTGCCTCTGCTTCGAGCAAAGCGTAGGTTTTTTCGGGTACCCGTAACGTGACGAGGCGTTCCATAGTTTTCACCTCCCTCGTTTTTACCCATTGTATCACAAATCCGCTCTTACGGCCCCTCGCCGCCCCCCTCTTCCGGCGTGAGCGGTGCGAGGTCGGCGAGCGTCTGCTGCCAGGAGGGGGTGCCGGGCGCGTAGCCGGAGATGCGCACCAGCGTCCCGATTTCCGCCCAATCGAATAACATCTTTGCGTCGCCTTCATCGAGAATAATACAACCGAACGAAGCGGGATAGCCCAAAACGCCGCGCGAAAGACGCGTCCCGTAGTGGGTGGTGGGGAGTTCGTGGATGCCGTTGAAGAAGCCTTCCGCTTCCTCGTAAATACCCATAAAGTGGGGCATATCCAGCCGCCAACGTTGTGCGAAGGCCAAGTCTTCCTTGAACAAAATCTGAAACTGTCCCGGAATGGTCGGCGTGCGCGAAATGCCGGTGGAGACGGTAAACGTATACACTTGCGTGTCGTACTCGAAGACGACCATGCGCTGCTTCGGCAAATCGATCTCGATGCGCTTGCCCGGCGTGAGCGGATAGGGCAACATCACGTCGATAGAGGGGATGACGATCTCCTGCCCCACGTCGATAGCGCCGGGATCGATGTCAGGATTGGCGCGTTCGAGTTGGTAGCGAGGCATGTGATGGTTAAAGGCGATAAGCGAGAGCGTGTCGCCGGGCTGCACGATGTAGATGCGGTCAGGGTGGCGGATATGCGCCTCGGCGCGATGTTGCCCTTCGTACAGCGCCGCGAGTACGTTTTTCAGCGTCGGATCGATGTCTAGCAATCGTTCTTCGCCCACCTGCGGCGCGACCTCTTCCAGCCACGCCTTGATCTGCGTAGCATCCACGTACACCCTGATACTCTCGCGTTCGCCGCGCGTCTCCAACCAGGTCGCAATGCGCGCCGGCAATGCGGCAAACTCGGCACGATGGCCGCCGGGCAGCTCGTTTTCCAGCAACTCGCCGGTGAGTGGGTCATCCACAACCAGGGTGAACGGCTGCGCCAACCACGCCTGCACCTGCGTGCGCGCGGGTTCCGGCGTAGCCACTTGCGGCGGGACGGCGACCGGCGCCAGTTCGACCGAGGATACCCCTTCTGTCAACGCCTGAAGCACGCGGGCGACGGCATCCTCCACGTTGAGGCGCTGGCCCGGCTGCCCGTCCGCCGCAACAACGTTTCCGCCGTTGAAGGTCAGGCGCGCATCTACCGGACGGCGCTCCACCTCCGCTGCGATCCGCGCCACGGCCTCGCGCACTCGCGCCGGGTCCGCGGGGATGATGAGCGGCGCAACGATCTCGTTCTGCTCGCGCAAGCCCGCGAATAGCGGCACATTCCCGTCCGCGTCGCGCCCCACGTTATACGCAGCCCGCGCCGTCGCGCGGACGTCGTACTGCTGGCCCACGTCCGCCCAGGTGATGCGCCAGGTCTGCCCGGCGGTATGCACGTCCACGCCAACCGTCTCCGGCGCGGGCAATCCGCGTGTGAGCGCCGTGACGGCTTCATCGACCGTCAGGCCGCTCACGTCTATAGTCTGCACGCGCACGCCGGGCAAGATCGTATCCGCCGGATGGCGCAGCGCCAGCCAGGTCGTCACCGCGAAGATGACGAGCATCAGGACGAGGAGCACCACCAGCACGCGCAGGGCGGTCTTCATTAGTTTTGTAGATGGCTGATGAGTTGTTTCACCGTTCATAAAATCACCCTGGGAACAAATGCAGTCGTTTCTTACTGTATTACATCAAATGTAACATGAAGTAAGGCGGATGTAAAGCCCTACCCGTCCGGGATGTCTTTCTCCAGCAACGGCCTCGCGTCGAACCGCCGGACGAGAATGGCAACGAGGAAAACGCCCGCCGCCAGCAGCGCGGCAATCCCTGAACCGATGAAGATGACCGGCAGCCCCAGGCTGTCAGAGAGCAACCCGCCGAGCGGCGTGGTGATCAGCGGCGCGAGACCCCGCGTCGCTGCGTTCATCAACGATTGCAGGGTGGACGTCCACGATTCAGGCGCGCGCTCGTCGATCAGGCTGACGTTCCCCACGAAGTAGAGCGCAAAGCCCATGCCCTTGAGCATCGCAAACGCCAGGATCAGCCAAGGCTGGCGCACCAGCCCATAGCCCAGGAAGGCAATCCCAACGAGACTATAGGCCAGCGATACGGCAACCGGTTTGCCGAGTTTGCGGAAGATAGCCCCGCTGTACTGCATCGCCGGCAGCTCGGCGAGCGCCGAAAGGCCAAACAGCGCGCCGACCAGAAATTGCCCGCCGCCGAGACGATCCATGTAGACGCCGGAGAATGTCCCGTACATCCCTTCGGCGATGCCAACCAACGAAACCGCTACGAGCAGCGCGACCAAGCCCTGGTCCAGGCGTACATTGCGCAACGTCGGCGCAGCCGCAGACCCAACGACGAGCGTGGTCGCCGCCTGCTGATCCAC
>Ga0209614_1001288_pt1 | contig 19279 bp, 17 predicted proteins | sample BlaSprsedimmetaG_FD_185484 | JGI IMG/M metagenome (GOLD analysis project Ga0209614, IMG submission 185484) | Hot spring sediment bacterial and archeal communities from California, USA to study Microbial Dark Matter (Phase II) - Blank Spring... ... | reverse complement strand
TCGGGTGTGGCGCCCTTAACGCTTACCGTGTCGTCCACGTAGTCCCATTGCCAGTCGTTCTCAACGTCGCGGAGCGTGATGGTGATGACGTGGTCGCCCGAGGACCACTGCAGCGCGCCATACCCCTCCATGCTCTCCAGCACCACGACATCTCCGTCTGCGGGCGTGAGGTCGTAGAACTCAAGGCCGATCCCGAGCAGGGCGAGGTACTGCTCTTCATGCTCGAGCGGCGGCAGTTCGGGCTCGGTGTCCGGCTCGGGCTCACCGGCCGGCGCGGGGGCTTCGGCTCCCGTGTCGGCGAGCGTTCCGGGATCTTCGGGGGCGCACGCGCACCCCGGAAGCAGCAGCATCAGCATGAGTGCGAGCGCAGCGGAAACGATCGTACGTGTACGCATCGGTCCTCCCTGTTCGGCCGGTACGGCAAGTATAGCCGATTGGCGCCCCGAGAGGCGCGCGCTTCATGCGTGCGTGTTCGGGTGGACACACCGCTGCACGGGAGTCGTATCCTTGGGGGAGGTCGTGCCACGGTCCGCCTGACGGAAGGAGTCCTTCATGGCCAACGCCGCGCCGATCGACGCCCTCGTGGCCGAGATCGGCTCGACCACCACCGTCCTCTCGGCGTTCGCGGATCTCCGCGCGGACGCTGCCGGGTCCCCGCGGCTCGTGGGGCAGGCGACGGCCCCCACCAGTGTGGCCGCCGGGGACGTCACGCTTGGCGTTGATGAGGCACGCGCCGCGCTCGAGGAGGCCGTGGGCCCGGTCGATTCGCGCGTGACGCTGGCAACGTCGTCGGCAGCGGGCGGCCTGCGCATGACGGTGCACGGGCTCACGCAGCAGATGACGGCGATGGCGGCACGCGAGGCCGCACTGGGCGCAGGCGGCGTGGTGGAGGTGGTCACCGCGGGGCGTCTGCGCGACCACGACCTCACGCTGATCGAGGCGGCGCGGCCCGGGCTCGTCCTGCTCGCAGGCGGGGTGGAGGGCGGCGACTCGGAGGTGGTCCTCTACAACGCGGCGCGGCTCTCGGGGCTCTCCGTACGACCGATCGTGGTGTACGGGGGGAACTCGGCGGTGGCCGGAGAGGCCAGAGCGGTGCTCGAGGACGCCGGCTTCTCGGTGCGTCTCACCAGCAACGTATATCCCGGCGTGGACGAACTCGACATCCTGCCGGCCCGGCACGCCATCCACGACGCGTTCGAAGAACACATCACCCATGCACCCGGGATGGAACGCATCGCCGGATACGTGAGCGGGCGGATCCTGCCCACGCCCGGCGCGGTGCTGATAGCGGCGGAACTCCTTGCCGAGGAGATGGGCGACCTCGTGGTGGTAGACGTGGGCGGGGCCACCACCGATGTCCACTCGGTGACCGACGGCACCGCCGAGATAGCGGCAATCGCCACGGACCCGCAGCCGCACGCCAAGCGCACCGTGGAGGGCGACCTTGGCACGTACGTGAGCGCCGCACATGTGGCGGCGCTCCTGGCCGAGGACGACCGGCCGCCGCTGCTGCCGCCCGCGATCCCGGCCACGCCGGAGGAGACGGCGGCCGCCATTGTGCTCGCACGGACCGCCGCGCGCGTGGGCGTGGAACGGCATGCCGGGCGGCTGGCGCATCTGTACACGCCGCGCGGGCGTCAGACGGTGGCTCGCGGACGTGATCTCACGGCCTGCCGACTGGTGATCGGCACCGGCGGCGCGCTCACGCGGCTTCCGGGCGGAGAGGCGATGCTGGCGTCGGTGCGCGCGAGCGGCCCGGAGAGCGAGCGCTTGCTTCCTCCCGCCGACGCGCGGGTGGCGATCGATCGCCATTACGTGTTCGCCGCCTGCGGCGCGCTCGCCTCGGCCTTCCCGGCCGACCGCGTTGTGGCGCTGATGCGGGAGAGCATCGGCTAGCCGCTACGCAGCGCATCTGGCGCGGACGTGCCGCAACGGGTATACCAGGAGAGGGGGGTGACGAGGTGTCGCCAGACGTGCCGACTCCTGCGACCGCACAGCAGACGTGGCGGTGTCCCGTATGCGGGCACCCTACGCGGACCGGTCTACTGCGACCACTGTGGCGCCACGCTCGTGCGCTCCGAGCAGGCTTACGCCCCAGGTCCCCGTAAGAAGCGCGGCTGCCTTTGGCTCGGCGTCTGGGCCGCAGTGCTAGTGATCGCAGCGGTTGCAGGGTTCGCCTACGGCTTCATCACCAACTGGGGTGAGATCGCGGTGCCCACCGCTGAGCAGCAGGTCGTGATCGATTCGTACGGCGCACCGGCGGCGTTCGTGGTGGCCGACGGTCCCAGTGGCCCGGGCGAGGACGACGTGCGCATGGAGGAATGGCTCTACCCGGAGACCGGCGCGATCGTGTACTTCATCGACGGGCGTCAGGTGGCCGAGGAGGCGATGACCTTCACGGAGCCGATCGCCGGCACGTCGAGCGCTCCCTGGCGTTTCGAGAAGGCCACGCGGGTCTCCGACGTGGAGGGACTCCTCGGCGAGTCGGGAATCGCGCTATCCGGCGTCGACGTCGTGTTCGATGGTTACGAGGCGTATGCGTACGAGGGGAACCGTCTGCTGGTGGGTTACCTGGACGGACGGCTGTATACGGTCCAGACCTATTGAGAGGGTGTGGCATGGTCGCGCTGGTGGTGCTCGCGGGCAAGGTGATGCTGGTGGCGCTTACCGCCACAGCGCTCGCGCTCGGCGCGGTACAGGCCGGCGGCGGTATGAGCCGGTACGCGAGTGCGGCCCGGACGGTGGAAGACCGGTTCCACGACGAATCCACCGATATGGACGAGATACAGAAGGTCCGGACCGAGGGCATGACCGACGCTGTCGTGGGCACCGCCAAGGCAGCGATGGCCGCGCAGACGATCGCATTCCCTGACGTACCCGTGAACCCCGTGGGGATCGGCTTCACCGACGCGATGTCCATCGCACAGGTGGCCATCGAGCGGCAAGAGGGAGCCAGCGCGGGGGCCGAGGCGAACGTGGGAGCTGATGCGAGTACTGCCGCCGGAGCGGGCGGGCAGTCGGTCGGAGAGGTCGCCGGCGAAGCGGCGGACACGCTGAACGGCCCCGGAGTGGGCATCGCCGTCTCACCCGACGGCAGCGTGCCGGTGGAGCAGGCGAGCGAGACATACTACATCGCGTGGTACTGCAAGGACTTCGGGTGGGAGCCCATCTACATCACCACGGTGGAACGGTTCAGGGCCGACGAGATGGCGTACACGTATCCCGGCGGCGGGATCGACCCGAACGTGCCGCTGGTGAAGGTCCCGCTCACCGGCGCATTCTCCTCTGAGGAGGAGGCGCGGAAGTCGGTCTACGGCATGATGAGCAACCCACGCCCCGGTGGCGGCATCTATGCGGGCGTACCCTTTGCGGACATCGGCGACAGGACTCACAGCCTGGAGTTCTGTGGCGGGCTGGAGTGGTGGCAGTAGTCTTCGCGTCCTCCGGGCCGGGGAGCGTCGCCCGCTTTGCTATGCTCTGAGAGGCCCGCGATCGAGGAGTCTCCTAGGGGCGAGCAGTTCTGCACGTCGTGCGGCGCGCCGAGGGCCGGCACCGAGAGCTTCTGCACGCGGTGCGGCCATCGGTCGAGGTGCCCGAGCAGCCGCCGGCGGCACCCGTTGACGTACCCCCCGCTCAGGCTCCGGGTGTGCCCGCCGCACAGCCTCCTGGTGCGCTCCCCGCTCAGTCCCCGACGGCGTACCCTCCTCCCGTGCAGTACCAGCAGGTTCCGCAACAGCGCCCACGCTGCCGCGGACGGGCGTGGGCCCTCGGCTGCCTGGGCGTGCTCTTCGCGTGCGCGGCCGCCTGCGGCGTGCTCTCGCTCCTCGGCGGCGGAGAGATGCGGACGGCCTCGCTCTCACCGGATCAGCAGCGTGTTGCCGAGGAGTTCGGCCTGCCCGAGACCTTCTCGGTGGTCTACGGCGAAGATGTGGCAGGAGCCGGAGCGGGTGAGGCTCCCGCCGCCCACCGGGTGGAGGCGTGAGACTACCACACCATGGGCGTCCGTATCCTCTTCCGTGACGGCGCGGTGGTGGGCACACGCGACATCCCGGCCCTCGATCGTGCCGGCTTCGCGTATCCGGCGGTGTCGCCGGCATCGTTCACCGAGGGTATGAGCGCGGGCGACGTGACCTCGATGCTCGGCCATGAACCCGGGGGTGAGGCCACGCTCGACGCGGGCCTGGACGAGGACATCCGCACGATGGTGTGGAGCGGGGTCGTCTCGTGCACGTTCGCCGACGGCGGGCTCGTGGCTGCGGAGACGGCGCCCCTGCAGGTAGGGGAGGTGGCCGAGTGAGGACCATGCTTGCACGTGACGAGGGTTTTGCCATCACGACCATCCTGCTCATCACCAGCGTGGCAACAGCCGTCATCGTAGGCGGTTCGAGCACCACGGCCGTGGTGATGAACCGCAATGACATCCGGGAAGCCACCGGGCACATGCAGGACGTGGCCGCTGACATCCGCCAGCGCACTGCAGGGGACGACTCGGCGCAGGCCAGCGCGATGCGTGAGCATGCAGACAAGATGGATGCGGTGGCCGGGTCCCTGTCCGGCGCCGCCGACAAGGACCTGCTGGTGGCGGTCACCAACAACGTAGGCGACGCGGTCCTCACACCGATACAGGGCGGCGCGGTGATCACCGCAGCAAAGTTCGCCTGGGACGTGAAGACCGGGTGGGAGCTCGGCGATACGGCGATGGACTCGTGGGGGATCACGGACCCCGGCGCTGACCCGCTCCTCGCGCAGCTTCGTGATCTGGAGGTCCCGCGCGACCTATCAGCCCCGGTGGAGCAGGCGATCGTCGAGGCAAAACTCAAGGGCGCCCGCGCTGCAGTGGCCGGAGCCGATCCGGGGCTGGATCCTGGTGAGGTGGGTGCCGCCGCCCGGGTCGTGCTCGACGTCGAGACATCGGGCGACATGCCCGCATCAGGCTCCGACCCGTACCGGAACCGCTGGGTCGACGACGCGATCGCGCAGCACCTCGGCTGGACGCCGCCCGACGACGCCGCAGTCTCGGACGACAGCACGGGTGATGACGGCATCGATGATGACGGCGCCGGCGGGGAGACCCCTGAGGGCGGATACGACGGGGAGGCCCCGGCGGTCGTTGACTCGGGCGAGTGGATCAAGTTCCTGTTCTCGGCTCCGGGCACCTACTGGCCCGGTCCGGTCAGTGCGAGCAAAGCCGAGACCGCGATCCGCGAGACGGCCGAGGCGTTCCTCGGCATGCAGCCCGGCACGACGATCCAGGTCCTCGCGATCGGCCCCACCGACGGCCAGAGCGGTGCGTGGCCGGTGCGCTTCCGCGTGATCGGACCGGACAGCGACGGCAACGGCATGGTGTTCCTCACGCTCGTCTACGCGTCCGAGGATGGGTATATGGCTTCGCCAATCTTCATGCCCGACCCGATCGGCGGGGCGACGTCTGCGCTCTCCCGGTGAAACGAGGATGCCCCGCGCGAAGCGGGGCATCCGGTAGGAGGAGCATCGAGTCGTGCCCGCTACACCACGCCGGCGAGCCCGAGCCGATCCACGGTCTCTTGGGTGGGGAGGCCGCTCTCGAGGTCCCATCCCATCGCCGTGTAGAAGCTGTCGAGCGAGACCCGAAGGTCGGCGACCTGGCCCTGTCCGCGCCCGTCGGGGGCAGGCTCGCTCGTGATCCGCCTGGGCAGCGTATCGTCGGCGCGTGTGAACCCGAAACGGGCGTTCACGAGCCGTTCGAGGTTGATGACCCGCTCGGCCGCCTTGAGCATGCTCTCCACGCTCCATTCGCGACCGGTGGCGGCCGAGAGCGTGGCCGCCCACGTGGAAGGCTGCACGGCGAGCGTGATCACCGAGAAGAGGCACACACCAAGCAGGTTGGTGGCCATCGAGAACTCCATGAAGGGCTTCACCCACTGCTGGTTGTCGTCATCGAGGAAGTCCACGTCGTACGTGAGGCCGAGCTCCTCGTTGCGGTAGCCGAAGGCGTCCACCACCGACGCGTACGGACGCAGGTGGTCCGCGCCGCGCGGTGAGACCGCGTGGCTGACGCCTTCACCCTTGCTCGCACGCACACCGCAGCTCGCCAGCTCCACGCCCTTCACCTCGAAGGTGTAGTCGGCCGCATCGCCGCCGAGCGCCGCGGCCGCACGCCTTGAGCCGTCGGCCAGCAGGTTGCCCAGCCCCTCACGGTGCGCGATGCTCTCGAGCAGCGCGGGGAATACCGCGCCGTTGCCCCAGGTGAGGTCGAACCCGCCGGCGGTTTCCGCGTCGAGGATGCCTTTCTCGTACCACTCCATGGCGATCGCGATCACCTGTCCGGCTGCGATCGTGTCGAGCCCCAGGTCGTTGCACAGATGCCCCGCCTTGACCACCGAGTTGAGGTCGGTGCAGAAGCACTTGGCCCCGAACGCGCCGAGCGTCTCGTACTCCGGGCCGCCGCCGGTCTCACCGGCATACGGTCCCGTTTTGATCGTGGTGACGCGTCCGCATGCCACCGGGCACGCGTAGCAGGCGTACGGCTTCACGTCGAGGTTGGCGTGGTACGCCTCGTGGCCGAGCGTCTCGATCGACTCGTCGAAGGTCGTGCGGCGCCAGTTCTGTGTAGGCAGTACGCCGAGCGCGTTGATCGAGTCGTAGAAGCTCGGTGTGCCGAACGGCTTGAGCTCGTCTTTCACGAACTCCTCGGCCAGGAACTCCTCGCGGGCCTTCCTGGATGCGTCTTTGAGGGCGTCCGGATCCGCTATCGGGAGCGGCTTTGTACCGCGCACCGCGAACGCTTTGAGCCCCTTGGCGCCCATCGCGGCTCCGCTGCCGCCCCTGCCGGCCGCTCGCTCGGTGTCGGTCATGATCGACGCGAACATCACGCCGTTCTCGCCTGCGGGTCCGATGACCGCGAGCTGCCAGCCCTTGCCGTCGAGGTCTTCACGGATCGCGGCCTCGGTGTCATGCACGCCCTTGCCCCAGAGGCCCATGGCGTTCCGGACCTCCACGGTGTCGTCGTCGATCACCACGTACACGGGGTTGTCGGCGGCCCCGGTGAAGACGATGAGGTCGTATCCGGCCTTCTTGATCGCCGGCGACAGATGACCGCCCACGTTGGATGCGCCGATCGCACCGGAAGCAGGAGAGCGGAAGACGAAGCAGGTACGCCCGGAGGAAGGGGCAGTGGTGCCGCTGAGGGGTCCTGCCGCCGCTATCAGGGGCTGCGAGGGCTCGAGCGGCAGGTCATCGAAGTCCACCAGCTCGGCGAAGAGCCGCATCGCCGCACCCTCGCCGCCGATGTAGTCCTCGAGCCATCGCCCGGGCAGTTCGCGGCGCGACACCTCGCCCGTGCCGAGATCCACCATCAGCGCTACACCCCAGTTGCCATCCATCGCTCCTCCTTCGTGCCGCACAGCGGACAGGATCCAGACGCTCGCCCCCGCGCATGGGTGCGCGGTGCGAGTGCTGTGCGGCGGTGGCCCGCGCCGTACTGCGCAAGCCAGCCTGAAGGAGTGCGCCGACCGGCCGGGGTCAGACGCCGCCATCAACGTAGATACCCATGTTGACGTACGCTAAGGAGAGCACTAGAGTGAAGAAGTCTCCGAGCGTTGCGACCTACAGGAAGCGAATCCCCAGGGTCGCAAGGCCGATAGGGTCAGCAGGGAAACCGGCTGGCCTCCCGTCTGGAAAGGAGATCCAAGGGGCGCCTGGCGCTCCGGACTGCCTTTCCCGTAGCGGGGAAGGCTCTTTTCTTCCCCGACCGGGATCGTCGGCATCGCCCGGGAGACGAGGCGGCGAAGGTCGCATCCGCGACCCACGCTACCCCTCTCCCCCGTGGCGGGAGGACGGCCGGGTCCTCACCGTCACACCAAGGAGGCTCCGATGCCGCGGGGCCTCCTTTGCTTTGTCGTACCATGGTGGTGCCGGAGGCACACGCCCCGGTCAGCCTACGCGCCGAGGAGCAACCGTGAGCGCCAGAGCCTCCGTGACCGTGGACCTCGTCAAGGTGATCGCAAACACCCGGCGCGTGGTGGACGCGCTCGGAGGACGTGAGGTATACGGCGTCACCAAGGTGACGTGCGGCGCTCCCGAGGTGGCGCGGGCCATGCTCGCGGGCGGCGCCGCGGGGATCGCCGACTCCCGCACGGAGAACATCGCCCGCATGCGTGAAGCGGGCGTCGACGCCGCCTTCTGGAGCCTTCGCGCGCCTGCGCCTGCGGGGGTCGAAGACGTCGTCCGGCTGGTGGACGTCTCGCTTGAAAGCGAGATCGACACTGTGCGCGCACTCGACGTGGCGGCCCGGGTGCTCGGCACCACACATCGCATCATCGCCATGGTCGACCTCGGCGACCTGCGGGAGGGGATGATGCCGGCCGACCTGCCGGCGTTCCTGGAGGCGACGCGGGCCCTGCCCAACATCGAGGTGCTGGGCATCGGCACGAGCCTCACCTGCTACGGCGCGATCGTGCCGGATGCCGGGAACCTCGGCGAGCTGGTAGCGCTTACGCAGTCCGCAGAAGCCAGCCTCGGCAGGCGCCTTCATGTGAGCGGTGGCATGTCGAGCTCGCTCGATGCGCTGGTGGCAGGCACCCTGCCCGATCGGGTCGACGGTCTGCGCATCGGTGAGTCGATCCTGCTCGGCGTCTCTACGGTCACCCGCGAGCCGATCCTCGACCTCCATACCGACGCCATCGTTGTGAGCGCGCCGGTGATCGAATGCCTGGTGAAACCCAGCATGCCGCGCGGCACGAGCGCGCAGGACGCGTTCGGAGGGCGCCCGGTCTTCCTCGACCGGGGTGACCGCCGCCGTGCGATCCTCGCGATGGGCCGGCAGGACACCGTGCCCGAGGGGCTCACGCCGCTCGACGAGCGCGTGGTCGTGCTCGGCGCGTCGAGCGATCACCTTGTGGTGGACGTGCACGACCTGCCCGAACCTCCCGGTCTGGGAGACGAGCTCGCGTTCGTGCCCAACTACGCGGCAACGCTCGCTGCGTTCACGTCGCCGTACGTGGAGAAGCGGTTCGTCGGATAGTGAGCGCGTTCGAGACACCATGGGCAGCCACGGCAGTGCTCACTGCGCAACGATGTGGTGGATCGCGCCGTTGAAGTCCACCACGTAGAGCTCGCCGTCGTCGCCCTCGCCGAAGCTCGAGATCATCATGTCGGTGTCCAGGAGCAGCCGTGTCTGCACGCTGCCGTCCACCTCCTGTTGCAGTCCCCAGATGCGTCCCACCGAGAAGCCGCCGTACAGGTAGGTCCCCCGGAGCGCAGGCTGCCCCTCCCCGCGATAGACGTAGCCGCCGGTCACCGAGGTGCCCGCGTCGCGATCGTATTCCACCACGGGCATCGTGAAGCCTGCGGGCTCGGCCGGTTCGGCATCGGGCGGGTACGGATGGGTGCCCTCGAAGACCTTCCACCCGTAGTTCTCCCCGCCGCCGGACGATGCGGGCTGGAAGTCGATCTCCTCCCACGCGTTCTGGCCCACATCGCCGATCCACAGGTCGCCGGTGGCGCGGTCGAAGCTGAAGCGCCAGGGATTGCGCAGGCCATACGCCCAGATCTCGGGCCGCACGTCCGGCTGGCCCACGAGCGGATTGTCGGCGGGGACCGCGTAGGGCGGTTGCGGGTCGTCCGAGGCGGCCTTCACATCGATGCGCAGCATCGAGCCGAGCAGTGTGAGCGTGTTCTGCCCGTTGCCGTGCGGGTCGCCGCCGCTACCGCCATCGCTGAGGCCTACGTAGAGATAGCCGTCGGGCCCGAACTCGATCATGCCGCCGTTGTGGTTGGCGTACGGCTGGTCCACCGTGAGCCACACCTGCTCTGACGCCGGATCGAGCACGCCGTCGCTGGCGAAGCTGGAGACCACGCTGCTGCCGTCGGCCCGTTTGTAGCTCACCCACACCTGGTTCTCACCGTCGGTGAAGCCAGGAGGGAACGCCATGCCGAGGAGTCCCTGCTCGCTCTCCGTGCTCACCACGCCGGTTAGGTCGAGGTAAACATCGGTGCGTTCGCCGTTCTCCATCGCTCAGATGAGGCCGGTCTCCTCGGCCACGAAGAGCCGGCCCGATCCGTTGCCGGCGCCGGTCACGTACAGGGGCTGGGCGAAGCCGTCGAGCACCGGCTCGAGCGCGATCTCAATCTCGTCGAGCGGGAGGGGTTCTGCCGGAGGGAGCTCCTCGGGCGTGGAGGGAGCCGGCGTGGCGGTCTCCTCAGCCACGGGTTCCGTGACATCGGCTTCGCAGCCGGCGCCCAGCGCCGTGAGCGCCACAGCGAGCGCCACCAATACGCCTGTAGTGATCCGCGATCCGCGCATGGCTTCTCCTCGGGTGTCAGGGCCGATGGTTACGTATACCCGCTGCGCTACAATCACCGCATGTCTACCGCCATCCGCCGCGCGTCTCTCGCTGCAGTCGCTGTCACCGCTCTCGCGTTGCTGGCGGGGTGCGCTCTCACGCAGAGCGATCCGCTCCCCGGAGCCCCTGCGGTCACGCGCGCGGTGGTGATCCGCCACACCGACGGCGACACCGCGCACTTCCGCCTCGAGGGCGGAGCGGAGGAGAAGGTGCGGTTCATCGGCATCGACACCCCTGAGGTGGGCGAGCGGGCCGAGCCGTACGGTGAAGAGGCTGCGGCATACACGGCCGATGCGATCCCACTGGGCGCGACTGTCTGGCTGGAGACCGACGTTGAACGTCGCGACCGCTACGGTCGCTTGCTCGCGTACGTCTGGCTTGAGCGGCCCCAGACCGGTGATGCCGCCGAGGTACGTGAGTCGATGCTCAACGCGCGCATCGTCCTCGACGGGTACGCGATGGCGTACACCTACCCGCCCAACGTGAAGTACACGAGCGTGCTCAAGGACCTGCAGGCCGAGGCGCGTGACGCCGAGCGGGGCCTGTGGGCCGACGGATAGCACACTCGATGTGACGAGCGGCGTGAGTGGGCGGCCGTGATGGGGAACTAGAGTAATCAGTACGTCTGCGGGGGAACGGACGCGCAGGGGGCACTCCAGGGGCATGGGGGTACGGAGTGATGCGTTCCCTGCGCATCGGATCGGCGCGTTCCCGCAATACCGCGCCCGTCGAGGCCAGCGGCCTCCACGTTCCTGTGCGCTCTCTACCCCTCGACGCTCCTGCACGCCCCTGGTCCCTCCGCGCGCACGCGCGCGCCGGTCCTTCTCCTCCTCGCTCGCCGTGAGCGTTGCGTATGACGCAGGGATGGTGACGATCGAGGGGCAAGAAGAGGGCGATGACGAGAAGGACAACGAGGTTGACCGCGGTACTGGCGGCGTTGGCGTTGTTGGTGTCGGCTGCGGCCGCGATGGGCGCGATGCCGCGCGACGAGGTAGGCACGCGCGCCGGACAGATGAGGCAGGACAAGCGTCCGCACTCGCTCGGACAGAAGGCGGCGGCGCTGCGGACGCTCGCGTTGGAGGCCCGGTTATCGGGACAGGCGCCCGGACCGGTCTACGAGGCCGCGCCGGGCAAGTTCGTGGATCTCGAGCTCGAGGGCACCGGCATGGTGTGGACGGTGCCCGGGGAGTTCCCCGACTACCCGCACAACAGCATCGAGGAGCCCGACCGCGCCGTGGACAACTCCACGTTGTGGATGGCCGACTTCAGCGAAGTGTACTACGACGAGATGCTGTACACGCGTGGCAAGGACGTGAACTCGATGGCCGAGTACTTCCTCGAGCAGTCGAGCGGGCGCTACACCGTGGACGGTGGACGGCGACTGCGTGGACTGGGTGATGGTGCCCGACACGCACGAGGCCTACGACGACGGCGATGCGAAGAACGACACCTCGGAGAACGTATGGCTGTTCCTCAACGACAGTCTTGACGGCTGGTACCAGGCCGAGCTTGACGCGGGGAAGGCGCCGGCGGAGATCGACGCCTATCTCGCGCAGTTCGATGTGTACGACCGCTACGACTGGGACGGTGACGGGGTCTTCGACGAGCCCGACGGCTACATCGACCACTACCAGTCGCTTCACGCCGGGCAGGGTGAGGAGGAAGGTGGCGGCGAGCTGGGCGACGAGGCGATCTGGAGCCACAGCTGGTACGCGTACTACGAGGATATCGGGACCACGGGGCCCTCGGCGGAGTATCTGCTCGGCGGCATCCGGATCGGCGAGAGCAGCTACTGGATCGGCGACTACACGATCCAGCCCGAGAACGGCGGCGTGGGGGTGTTCACCCACGAATTCACCCACGACCTGGGCGCGCCGGACCTCTACGACTACTACGGGGAGAACGGCACCGGGTTCTGGACGCTGATGTCGAGCGGTTCGTGGCTCTCCGACAACGACTACGACCTGGGGTCGGCGCCGTGCCACGAGGACGCGTGGATCAAGCTGCAACTCGGCTGGCTCGCCTACGAGGTGGCCACGCCCGGCGAGGTCACGGAGCTCACGCTCGGACCTGCCGAGTACAACTCGACGCAGCCGCAGGCGCTGCTTGTGGACCTCGGCAAGAAATTCAAGGACTGGGAGATCGGCGATCCGTACGTCGGCGATCACTTCTACTACAGCGGACAGGGCGACAGCCTGCGCAACAGCATGACCAAGCCGGTGAGCCTGCTCGAGACCGGCGCCGGCCTGAGCGCGATGGTGCGGTACGGCATCGAGGAGGGGTACGACTACGCGGCGGTGATCGTCTCGGTGGCGGGCGGCCCGTGGCAGACCGTGCCAACGAGCCTCTCCAACTCCACCGTCGACGAGAACAACATCGACGGCTTCACGGACGAGTGGGTGCCGCTCACGGTCGATCTCTCGGCATACTCGGGGCAGGACGTGGAACTCGGCTTCCAGTACGTGACCGATGGCGGTGTGGCCGAGGTGGGCTTCATGGTGGACGACATCATGATCGCCGGCCTGCCGCCCGATGGCGCCGAAGCCGACGCCGGGTGGGAGTTCGACGGCTTCAAGACGACAACCGGCTACGAGAGCGGCTGGTACTGGCACTACTACCTTGCCGAGTACCGGCAGTACTGGGGCTACGATGTGGCGCTGGCCAACTGCTACAACTTCGGGTGGCTGTACGGCAGGGATGCGGAGCCGAACTGGAACGAGAAGTTCGCGTATCAGGACGGGCTGCTGGTGTGGTACTGCGACACGTCGCAGCCGAACAACGACACCGCCAACCATCCCGGGGAGGGCATCGCGCTGCCGGTTGACGCCCATCCCGACGTGATCATGCGCGACGGCAAGAACGCGTGGCGGAACCGTGTGCAGACCTACGACGCGACCTTCGGCCTGCAGGATACCGATGCACTCACACTTCACTACTACGGCCGTGAGTACAGGATCCCGAGCCTGAAGGCGAATCCCGTCTTCGATGACACGCTCGAGTACTACTACAACGATGTGATTCAGCTGAACAGCGTGAAGCACCCGCGTTCCGGTACCCGAATCGAGGTTCTCGACACCACCTCGACGCGCAAGAACGGCTCGTACATGGTCGTGCGTGTGGCGGCGCCGCTGCCGGAGGTCCCTTCCGAGTGAGCGGATGAGCGTGAGCCCGTTCGCGGTGTGGGGCCCCGGATATCCGGGGCCCCACGCGTGCTAGTATGCAGTCACATCGGTCCGCGTTGACGCACGAAGGAGAGGACGCCTGAGATGCCGCTTCCCGAGCCCCTCGAGCGCATGACGTTCGATGTCGCCACCCTCATGGCCGAGCATCCACCGCTCATCCACCACCCCAACAAGCGCGTGGTGTTCGAGATCGCGTGCGGCGAAGGAAGCGAATGCTCGGGAGAGATCGGCTACACGCAGTGGCCGACGTTCCCGCTGCCGGAGCGCGTGGACCCCACGGCGGGGTTGGATGCGCTTGAAAGCCGCTGCGGCATCATGGACTACGAGCCGGTGGAGGACTTCCCGGGCGCGGTGGAGTGGCACGTGAACTTCGCCGACCAGATGCTGTTCTTCGCGTACGGTTCCGGTCTCTTTGCGCAGGACGAGATGCAGTGCGCCGAGCACCCGGCGCTCGGAGCGCTCGTGGAGGCGCTGCGTGCCGACGGGCACAGGGCCGTGACGGAGACCGCCGACGGTCCCACGCCTGTGCTGGTGACCGGTGTGGAGCGTCGTGTGAAGGTCAAGACGAACATGAACGCCAAGAAGGGCCGCCCGCGCGGACTCTACGGCAACGAGTTCGCGGTGGCCTCTCCCGAAGCCGTGGAGCGCGCCACCAAGCGGATCGACCCGCCCACCATCACCAACATCATCGCGATGGCGGCGCCAACGTATCGCAACGGCAGGTACGAGCGCTCCATGATCGAGCGCATCCTGGTGACGGCGTACACGGGCTTCGCCGCCGCGGTGGCCGAGTCGGAGCGCATGGCGCCCGGAGCCCCCGTGGCGATCCACACCGGCTACTGGGGCTGCGGAGCGTTCGGCGGCAACCGGGTGCTGATGTCGCTGCTTCAGCTGCTCGCCGCGGGTATGGCCGAGGTGACGTGCCTGGTCTTCCATACCGCCAATGCCGAGGAGATACCTCTGGCCGAGGCGGGACGGATCATCACCGAGGAGCTCGCCACCGGTGAGGACCTCACGGCCGATGAGCTGATCGACCGCATCGACGCCATGGCCTTCGAGTGGGGCCGGAGCGAGGGGACATAGCCCGGTGACCGACCTCGCTGGCGATCTCGCCCGTCTCCGACACCTCAGCGGCATCAAGTGGAACCGCTATCCCGACGACGTGTTGCCGTGCTGGGTGGCCGACATGGACATCCGGACGGCTCCTGTGATCACCGAGGCGCTCGAGGACCTCGTGCGGCGGGGAGACTTCGGGTACAACTTCAGCGCAGCCGCCGCTCTTCCGGATGCGTGGGTGGCATGGCAGACGGCGCGCCACGGCTGGCGTCCCGACGTTGAGCGCGTGCGCGTGTTCAGCGACGTGCTGCAGGCGGTGGACCTTGCGCTATGGTTCGGCACAAGGTCGGGCGACGGCGTGGTGCTGCTCACGCCGGTCTACCCGCCGTTCTTCCGTTGCGTGGAAAGCATCGGCAGGGTGGTGGTGGACTGCCCGCTCGATCCTGCCGGATGGCGTCTCGGACGCGACCTGCTCGATGAGGCCATTGAACGAGCGGCCGCCGAAGGGATAACCACACGCGCCGTGCTCTTATGCAATCCGCATAACCCTACCGGGCGCGTGTTCGGTCCCCACGAGCTCGCGGCGGTTGCCGAGGTGGCCCGCGAGCGCGACCTGCTCGTGATCAGCGACGAGATCTGGGGCGACATCATCTTCGATGGTCGCCGACACATCCCGTTCGCGTCGATCTCGGATGACGCGGCGGCGCGCACCGTCACGGCCTCGGCAGCGAGCAAGACCTTCAGCGTGGCCGGGCTCAGATGCGCGGTGGCGCACCTCGGCGTGGAGAAGATCGAGTCAGGGATCGCCGGGTTGCCCGGGCATATGCTCGGCGCGGTGAGCACGCCGGGCGCCGTGGCATCGTACACGGGCTGGACCCAGGGCGGCCCGTGGGTGGAGGAGACCGTGCGCTTCCTCGCATCGCAGCGCGACCATGTGCGTGCGCGCATCACGGCCGAGTTGCCGCGCGTGCGGATGAACGCCCCCGAGGCCACCTACCTCGCGTGGCTCGATCTGCGCGACCTCGGCCTTGGCGACGACCCGGCGGCCTGGCTCCTGGAGCATGCCAGGGTGGCGCTCGGCTCGGGACCCGACTTCGGCGTGCACGGGCACGGGTACGCGCGGCTCAACTTCGCCACCACGCGTGCGGTGCTCGACGAGGCGCTCGACCGGATCGTGCGCGCGCTCGGGTAGGGGAAGGCCGGGCCCGCATCAGGACCCGGCCTCGTTGTTCGCCGGCGAGCGCTCGGAGCGTTCCCGCTACCGCTTCTTGCGTCCCAGCGAGAGCTTCATCGTGAGGATGCGGTCGCTCGAGAACACGCGCGCGGCGATCGTCACGAACACCGCGAACCACACCAGCTGGTAGACGATGCCGAACCACACCACTTCGTAGTTGCCGAGGAAGAGATTGGGCCCGGTGATGAAGGGATAGGTGAACGGGATCGCCATCACAGCGTAGCGCGCGGCGTCGGGCAGCATCGAGAGGTCGAGGAAGAGCGTGAGGAAGTAGGGGATGAGCATCAGCACCATCAGCGGCGTGATGAGGGCGCCCACAGACTTCACGCTCTCGGCGAACGCGCCGAGGATGATAGCGATCGCCAGGGCCACCAGGATGCCTGCGAACAGCGTGAGGCCGAGCATGGCGTAGTCCGACGGCCCGAAGGTGAGACCCAGTTGCACCATCGCGGCCTCGGACGCCTGCATGGCCTCACCCGCCGCGTCACCACCCAGGCCCTGCGTCATGCCCTCCATGTACCGCTGCATGCCGAGCATGTACGCGCCTGCAGCGAGCAGAGCGATGAGGCCTGCCGCCGTCATCTTGGAGGTGACGAGGCTCGCCCGGCTCACCGGGTAGGAGAGCAGCGTCTCGAGCGTCTTGTTCTCCTTCTCGGTGGCGATCGCCGTGGCGATCATCTGCGCGGCGAACACGATCACCAGGAACAGCACGATGGGGATGAACGTGGTCTGCTGGCTCACGAACGCCATCACCGTCATAGCCGACGTCTCGGCCGAGCGGTCGCCCACCACCACGCGCTCGTCGGCCATCACCGGCGCTGCAGCACCTGCGCGGGAACGCTGGGGGCCGCCTCGGCGGCGATCATCGACGCCACCGCCGAGTTCACCACCTCCATCGCGCCGGCGAACGACGAGATGTCGTTGTTGCCCACGAAGGAGAAGTTGCGCACGCGCGTCCACGACTCGATCCGCTGGGGCTCGCCCGCGGCGAGCGAGGCCGAGAAGCCCTCGGGGATCTCGATCACGATGTTCGCGTCGAGGTCGTCGAGGATCGCGGTGACGGTGTCCTCGTCGGGGGCTTCATCGATCAGCGTCGCCTCGAAGCCGGACTGCTCGAGGGCGCCCAGCACCACCTCGGCAAGCGGACCGCCGTCGCGGTCGGCAACGGCGATGGGGAACGTGGAGGGCTGCTCGGCGCCGATGCTCGACATGGTCTGGCCGAGCATGGCGAACATGAGGACCACCACCACGAACGGCAGGATGATCTGCGGTGTGATGAGCTCGGCAAGCTCCTTCTTGAACAGGACGAGGAAGCGCCTCATGCCGTCACCTCCCGTCCATCGCGGGCCACGCGCGCGAAGACCTGCTCCAGGTTCTCCGCGTTGTAGCGCTCCTTGAGCTCGGCCGGCGTGCCTGTGGCGTGGATTCGGCCCTGGGCGATCATCGCCACGCGGTCGGAGAGGAACTCGATCTCAAGCATGTTGTGGCTCGAGAGCAGCACCGACATGCCTTCGCGGGCCATCTGCTTGATGCGCTCGCGCAGCTCGATAGCGTTGATCACGTCGAGTCCGCTCGTGGGCTCGTCGAGGATGGCGAGCGCGGGCTCGGTCATCACCGTGCGGGCCAGCAGCAGCTTGCGGGTCATGCCTTTGGAGTAGCTGCCGAGCTTGTCGTTCAGCCGGTCTCCCAGGCCAGACACCTCGCGGCCCACCTCCACCGCACGGGCGGCGCGCGCACGGTCGTCGAAGAAGATGTCGGCCACGAATCTGAGGTAGTCGATCGCCTTGAGGTTCTTGTACGCGCCGGCTTCCTCGGGCAGGTACGAGATGTTCTCGCGGATCCTGGCGGGCTCCTTGATGGCGTCGGCGCCGGCCACGGTGATCTCGCCCGAGGTGGGACGGAGGATGGTGGCCACCATCCGGAGCGTGGTGGTCTTGCCTGCGCCGTTAGGGCCGATGAGTGCGAAGACCTCTCCCGGCGCCACGTCGAAGTCGATGCCGCGGACGGCTTCGAGTTCGCCGTAGCGCTTGGTGAGCTCCCGCACGCGTAGTACGGGTATGTTCGCTGTGGACACGGTTCTCCAATCCTCGGTATGCGTGGGGTCCAGAGAAGGTGGTACCCCACCGACAATGAGCCGTCACGAATATCAAGCCAACGGGTCCGGAGTCCGATAACATAAGGACAAGCAGCGCTTGCTCGCGAGAGGAACAGACGATGACCGACGCGCAGAACGACGGTCCGCAGGGTATCGGACGCTGGGAGCGTCGTTCGCTGCACCTCGTGTTCGGCGGCCCGGCCTCGTGGTGGGTGCCGATGGCGCGCGCGGTGGGCGTGCATGTGGAGCCACCTCTCGCAGTCGACGATACCGTGCTCGCCGATGCCGAGCGGAGCGCATTGGAGGCTTCGCGACGCTTCGGGCCAGGGCTTGCGGCCACGGCGATCTCGGTGGCCGCGCTGATCCCCTGGCTCCCCATCCAGAGAGACGTGCTCGAACCCATCGGCCACATGGAGTTCCATGCGATCGCCGACGGGCTTCTTGCCAGCGGCGCGTCGTTCACCACCGCGGTGGCCTGGGGGAGCGTCATGCTGCTTGGCATCAGCCTGGCGGCCGGTCTTTTCAACCTGCTCGTGTTCGGCGGTATCCCGCTCTACTTCCTGCGACGGTGCACGGTAGCCGCGGCGCCTGCCGTGGCGGTCGCTCTCGCGCAGGGTGATACCGCTCTCGACGGTCCGCAGGCGGCGCGGTACCCGCGCCTTGCTCTGGCTGCCGAGCGCATGCTGTACCCGCGCGGCCGGTAGCGCGGGCGCGCCGGCGCACGATGTGGAGGTGTAGCGGTGAGCGTGGGTGACACGGCGTTTCCCGGCAGCGCGGCGGCCGACGCCGAGGAGCTCGTGGCCGGGCTGACGCTCGAAGAGCAGGTCGCGCTGCTCGCCGGCCGCGACATGTGGAACGTGGGCGGCATAGCCGAGGTGCCGCGCATCTGGGTGGCCGACGGTCCGCATGGGCTCCGCAAGCAGCTCGGCGATCCGGCGAAGATCGGGCTGGCCGAGAGCGTGCCGGCCACGTGCTTCCCGCCGGCGGCGACGTTGGCGTGTTCATGGGACCCCGCGCTGGCCGAGGAGATCGGACGTGCCATCGGCGCCGAGGCGAAGGCCAGTGGCGTGTCGGTGGTCCTCGGGCCGGGCCTCAACCTCAAGCGGCATCCGTGCTGCGGCCGCAACTTCGAGTACTTCTCGGAAGACCCGTTGCTCTCCGGGAAGATGGCGGCAGGGCTCGTGCGCGGGCTGCAGTCGGCGGGCGTGGGCGCGTGCGTGAAGCACTTCGCCGCGAACAACCAGGAGGCGGCCCGGATGACCGTGGACGCCATCGTGGACGCGCGTACGCTTCGGGAACTCTACCTGGCGGGGTTCGAGATCGCGGTGAGGGAGGGCAAGCCCTGGGCCGTGATGTGCGCGTACAACCGCGTGAACGGGGTGTACTGCTC
>Ga0209614_1001287_pt1 | contig 19283 bp, 17 predicted proteins | sample BlaSprsedimmetaG_FD_185484 | JGI IMG/M metagenome (GOLD analysis project Ga0209614, IMG submission 185484) | Hot spring sediment bacterial and archeal communities from California, USA to study Microbial Dark Matter (Phase II) - Blank Spring... ... | reverse complement strand
ATATGATCGAAGTCGTGGACGCTATCGGCGGCCTCGTAGAGCTGCCGCGCATCCGCGATGGTGATTGCAACCATAAGCCCTCCGCAAATTGCATCAAAAAAGCGGGCTGGTGCTCAGCCCGCGGCTTCTCCTGCCTAATCTCAGGGCAGATAGATCAGTGGGTTCGTGGGATATTGATTGTAGCGAATCTCGAAGTGCAGGTGCGGCCCTGTCGAATTGCCCGTGCTGCCCATCGCGCCGAGCACTTGCCCGGCTGTCACCGCTTGCCCCTCAATGACGAAGATATTGCTCAGGTGCGCGTAGTAGGTCTGGTAGCCGTTATCGTGATCCACGACGATCAGATACCCATAGCCCACATCCGTCCAGCCGGCGAAACTGACGTAGCCCCCATCGGCGGATACTACCGCTGTGCCCACATCGTTGGCGATGTCTATGGCCCGGTGGCCGTACCAATAGCTCTGGCTAACGTAGCCGGAGGTCGGCCAGCGGAAGACGCCCGCTGCCTGGACGCTCTCCGGGATGGGGCCGCTGTAGGCCGTGACCGTGCGCGGCGTGTAGGGCTTGGTCCCATCGGGGATGATAAGTGGCGCGCCGACGGCCAATGTGCCATCAGTGGGGAGGGTGTTGAAGGGACATGCAGTAATTGCCTCGACCGTGACGCTGTACTTCTCAGCCAGGGATTCGAGCGTGTCATCCTCTTCTACTGTGTGATAGGCCCCATCGAGGGGGAGGATGATGAGCTGTTGTCCCACCCGCAACAGATCGGGTGCCCTTTCGATTTCTCGATTCGACCACATGAGCGTGGTCGGTTGCAGGCCGAATTGTTCGGCAATGGATTGCGTGGTATCGCCCGGCTGTACCGTATAGGTGACGATTTCCAGGCGCGGGCGGTCAGGGATCGAGGTGTGCGGGTCGGCGCGACGCGCGATGGCCGCGCGATTGTTGATCATGTAGCTGAGACGGGGCGTCTGTCCGTTGGTCGCCGCCTCGTCATTTGTGGTCTGTAAGAGCGCGATCTCTGCCGCTTCTGATGCGAAGATGACCACGGAATTCCAGTGCATACTGCCCAGCAAGGGCAAGAGCATCGCTACAAACAATAGGGCCAGGTGAGCGGTGAAGCGCCCGCGAAGGGGGCGCTGTCCGGCCTGGTCGCCGTTCCAGCGCCAGAGCCAGGCCGCGGCGCTGGCAATGTAATGCACCAGACAGCCTGGCTGTCTGGTGGTGGAAGAAGTCGCTGCAGGGTCAGCAGTGGTCATTTACGGCTCATAAAGTTTGGGGTTTTGCGGGACGCCGTTCAGCCGGATCTCATAGTGCAGGTGCGGGCCAGTTGACCAACCTGTGGTCCCACAGGCGCCAAGTGCTTGCCCTTGGTAAACTTCCTGTCCGCACTGCACCCAAATTGAATCGAAGTGGGCGTAATAGGTCAGATAGCCATTGCCATGATCTACCCTGACCAGATTCCCATAACCGCCGCCCCATCCGGCAAAGACCACGACGCCATTATCTGCCGCATAGATGGGATCGCCCAGGCTGCAGCGGTAGTCCAGCCCGATGTGCTGGGGATTGCTCGGATCGCGAAAGTACCAGCCGGAGACGGCGTACGAACCGGTGGGCAGGATGAACCAGCCGTTCGCGCCGGGGCCGCTCACGGCCGTACTGCCGCAGAATCCAGAGCTATAGCTGGCGGAAGCGACGCCGGGAGCCGTAGGCGGAGGCGGGGGTGCTTCCCAGGCAATTTCGGAGCCTTGCCCGGCAGGGATGACGAGCTGCTGTCCGGTGCGCAGCGTGCCATCCTCTGTAATATCGTTCCACTCGTTGTAGAGCGCGGAAATGGATACTTCGTATAGTTCCGCGATCTCCAGAGGTGTTTGGTCTTCAGCGACGGTGTGATAGACGCCATCTACCGGCAGAATGTAGAGCATCAGGCCCGGCTGTATCAGCCAGGGCGCATCTTGCAGCGTCTCGCGGTTTGACCAGGCGATGGTGTAGGGGGAGAGGCCAAAGCGGGCGGCGATGTCGAAAAGCGTGTCGCCGCTCTGGATGGTGTAGGTGATGACCTCCAGGCGCAGGCGATCGGGGATTTCGGTGTACGGAAGCGCATTGCGCACCACACCGTGCGCTTGATTGGTTGTTTGTGTGGTGTAGGCTACGATATTCAGCGGGGTAGGGGTGGACATCGGTTCCGCTGCCGCGGAAAAGGACATCTCCGGCACACTGGCGACGCTCACCTCGGCAAAAACTGCCCCTCCAAAGAAGAGTAACAGGAAGGTCAACGTCAAGATGCCTAAGTGGGCGCTGTAGCGTCCCAACAAAGATGTAATCGCCTGACGATCATTGCTCAATCGCCAAGCGTGTGCTACCCCTTTTGCCAGACCTTGCCCCAAGGAGCGGTTGAAAGCGCTTCCTTTGTTTAGGGTATCCGTTTCTAAGGAATCCATGTTCTTATTCATAAGTAAAGTGTACAAGCCCTATAGCGCCTATACAATTGCCATTATAGCATATAAAAATCCAAAATGCAACTACCAATTTCCAGTTTTTCCCAATATTCGTCAGAATTTCGTTAGTGAATTATGATGGAGGAAGGGCGTATTTTTGGAGAAGTACACCGCTACAAGGCGCTCATGCGCCGCGCTGACTTGCTCCTTTTGTGAAGGCGGGTATACTCAAGAGGCGTTGGGAGCGCCATTGGGGCACTTTGCAACCTTTGGATAACGAAAAGAACGTATGCCGATTTACGAATACTATTGCTCAGCCTGTCAAGGGCGCTTCAGTCATCTGGCCCGCACCGTGGATGCGGCAGCACCGCCCTGTCCGCGTTGCGGCACTAGCGCTGTGGAGCGGCTGATCTCAGCGGCGCGGGTGTTGCACAGCACCTCGGAGCGCGAGCGTGAGGTGCAAGCGGGTGCAGCGCAGGTGGATCAGAACGACCCGCAGGCCATCGCTCGCTTTCTCACAGAGTCGGGGCATTTGGAGGATGCCGAGGGCGCCTATGGCAGTGAGGCCTATCGCGAACTGTTGGCACGGCGCAGCGCCGGCGCGACGGATGCGGAGCTCTCCGACCTTTCCGAGGCCCTCATCGAAGCGGTGACGGGCGACGCCGAGGCCGAGCAGACTGCGGAACGCCAGCTCCTGGGCGGACTGCTGCAATCCGGTTTGGCATCGCCGGCGGCTGCCGAGCACACCTGCGAAGGTCACACCTGTCATCACGATCACGACCACGAGCATCACCACGAGCACGAGGCGACCAAGCCACCGACACGCCGACACGCCGAGGATTTGGGCTGGGCGCATTAGTATCAGCCATACGTCGAATCAATATGGATGGAGGAACTGATGGAAAATCCGTTCTGGGATAATTTACGCTACGAGTTTGGGCGTTTGCAGGGCCGCTCCTTGATCATTGCGGGCGGGGTTTGGGTCTTTGTGTTGGCCCTGGGCCTGCTGTGCGCCTTTGGGGTGATAGACATTCCAGGGGGCCGAGAGGCGGAAGCGCCCGCGACGCCGACTGTTGAGGCGACCTCCGAGGGGATCATGCTTCCGACCCCCACGCCGGAACCGACCCAGGAGATCGTCTTGCCCTCTCCGACCGCCTCGCCAGTGGGACTTGACCCCCTGCCCTGGGGCGATTTCGGCTACGGCATCGCCGCGCATGGCATCCTGATGCCCTACTACACGATGGATCAGGTTGCCTACCAACTGGGTTTTAATTGGGTTAAACAGCAGGTGCGCTGGGATCACTTCTCCTCGGGGCCGGGCCAGATGGACTGGAGCGGCTACGACGCGATGATTGACGCGGCCAATGAGCGCGGTTTGAACGTGATGCTCAGCGTGGTGGGCGCGCCGGATTGGTCGCGCACTTACTTCGATGACAATCCAGAGGCCGCACCGCCTGATGACTTTGCACTCTACGCGGATTTCTTGGGAGAGATGGTCGAGCGCTATCAAGGGCGCATCCACGCCATCGAGGTCTGGAACGAGCAGAATCTCGACCGCGAGTGGGACACCGCCGAGGGCGTCAACGCCGAGCAGTACGTCGAACTGCTGCGCCTCGCTTATCAGGCGATCAAGAGCCGCGATCCCAACATCATCGTCATCAGCGGGGCGCTCTCGCCGGTGGGCGGTTCGGCAACGGACCCCGCCAATCCCAACCGTGTGATCTACATGGATGATTTCCTCTATATGCAGCAGATGATTGACGCCGGGTTCTTGCGGTACGCGGATTGCGTCGGCGCACATCACAACGGCTACAACATCGGCCCCAACGTCCCTTGGGATGCTGTACCCAATGATCCCAACGCCATCTTCCGAGGGCCTTTCGACAATCCCCACCACTCCTGGTCGTTTTATAGCACCTTGTGGGGCTACCACGAGCTCATCTCGCAGGCGGGCTACAACACGCCCCTCTGCATCACCGAGTTCGGCTGGGCTTCCTCGGAAGGATTTGGCGGCTATCCGCCCGACTTCGAGTTCGCGCAAGATAACACCCTGGAAGAGCAGGGCCAGTGGGCCGTAGAAGCTTTCCAATCCATGCGTGAGTGGGGCTTCGTACATCTTGCCTTTCTGTGGAATCTGGATTATTCCTACAAGGGCGGGCTGGGGCCGACCGATCCTAACGCGCCCTACAGCATTCTGGATCTCGATGGTGCCGCGCGTCCCGCCTACGGTATGTTGGGGCAAATGCCGAAAATACCATAGAGGGCGACGGAGCACATGCTTTTGACTGAACAACCGCCGACCCGGCGCCGGTCCTGGTGGCCAGCGCTGGGTCTGTTGGGCCTTCTGGCGCTGATCGGCGTGGTGTGGTTGGGCGGCCCCGCCTTTCTGGCCGATCCCACACCGGCCCCGGCCCCCACGCCGACCTCCTGGCCGATCCCTTACCGTTTCGATTCACCTGCTTATGGCGTTAGCACACACCTGTGGTGGGATCGTTGGGCGGCGCGCGGCGATGAAACGCGCCCCGGCCAATGGCAACTGATCCAAGATGCCGGGTTCGGCTGGGCCAAGCAAAAGTTGGCCTGGCGCGATGTCGAGGGCATTTTGCCGGGCCACTACGATTGGTGGGCCGCCGATCAGCTGGTAGAGGAGGCGGAGGCCGCGGGCGTGGCGTTGATCTTCCGCATTGACCGCCCCCCCGTGTGGGCCTTGCCGCAGGGGATGACCTCCGATAACGGCCCGCCTGTAGATCCGGCAGACTTGCAGAGCTTCTGTTACGCGGTGGCCTCGCGCTACCGGGGCCGCGTTGCCGGCTACCAGGTCTGGAACGAGCCAAATCTCGCTCGCGAGTGGGGCGGCTTCCCGCCCGACCCGGCGGCTTACGTCGCGCTGCTGCGCGCGTGTTACGTGGGCGTCAAGGCGGCGGATCCCCAGGCGCTCGTCATCTCGGCGGGGCTGGCGCCGACCGGCACGACATTGCCGGATGCCATTCCCGATACGGAGTATCTCACCGCGATGTACGCCGCCGGCGCTGCGCCCTACTTCGACCTGCTGGGATTGAACGCGCCCGGCTATAAGGCCCCGCCGGAGATCGCGCCGGAGATCGCCGCCGACCCCGCGCAGGGCTATGGCGGGCAGCGCTTCTTCTGCTTCCGCCACGTCGAGGATATGCGCGCGATTATGGAGCAGCACGGAGACGGTCACAAGCAGGTCGCGCTCCTGGAGTTCGGCTGGACGACCGACCAGAATCCTGACCATCACGATTACGTCTGGTTCGCCGTCACCCCGGAGGAGCAGGCGGACTATCTAGTGCGGGCCTTTGCCTACGCCCGCGAGCATTGGTCGCCGTGGATTGGCCCGATGTTCGTATGGAATATGCCCGATCCAAGTTGGACGCCCGACAACGAAGAGTTCTGGTGGGCGATTGTGGACCCGTTCCACTGGGATGAGGGGCTGCCCCGTCCTGCCTACGAAGCATTACGTCAGATGGAGAAACCTTAACCGGGCCGCGCGCCCGGTCTAATTTAATACCAGGGAGGTAGCTATGTTCCACGAATTTGAAGAAGCAGCTGCATTTGTCCGTGAGCACGCCATCGCCATGATTGATCTGAAGTTTTCGGATTTATGGGGGCGCTGGCATCACGTCACCTTGCCCGCCTCGCAGTTTGGGCCGCGCCTGATGGAAAATGGGGTCGGCTTCGACGGCTCAAGCGTGGGCTTCAAGTCGGTCAGCTCCGGCGATATGGTGCTCGTGCCCGATCTCCAGACCGGCTTTGTGGATCCCTTCTGGGAGATGCCGACGTTGAGCTTCATCTGCATCACCAAGGAGGCCGACACGCGCGAGATCTTCCCCTACGATCCGCGCAATATCGCGCTGCGTGCCGAGCAGTACATGCAGCGTGTGGGCGTGGCTGAGCGCAGCCTGTGGGGGCCGGAGTTCGAATTCTACGTCTTCGATGGCGTCTCTTACGAGAATCGCATGAATGTCGCCTCTTATCGGATCGAATCGGCGGAGGCGGACTGGAACAGCCAGGAGCTGGGCTGTGGGTACACCATCCCGCGCCACGGCGGCTATCACGCGATTCCCCCGCAAGATCGACTCTACAACCTGCGCTCGCAGATGAGTATGCATCTGGAGAACATGGGCATCGAGGTGAAGTATCATCACCACGAGGTGGGCGGACCGGGACAGTGCGAGATCGAGATTGCCATGCAGCCGCTGATGAAAGCCGCTGATGCGACGATGCTCATCAAGTACATCACCCGCATGACGGCCTTCCAGCTGGGGATGACGGTCACATTCATGCCCAAGCCGTTGCACGGCGAGGCCGGCTCCGGGATGCACTTTCACCAGTTCATCTGGCGCGGCGATGAGAATCTTTGCTACGATGCGGCAGGCTATGGCTGCATCAGCGATGCGGGGCGCTATTACATCGGCGGCTTGCTCTACCACGGCGGCGCGGTGATGGGCTTCACCAATCCCAGCACCAACTCCTATCGCCGCCTCATCCCCGGCTACGAGGCGCCCATCAGCGCGATCTACTCGCTGGCGAACCGCAGCGCCGCGATTCGCATCCCCAAGTACGCCAACCGCCCGGACACCGCGCGCTTCGAGTTCCGCCCTCCCGATGCCACCGCGAATCCCTACCTGGCGATGGCCGCGCAGCTGATGGCCGGTGTTGATGGCATCCTGGAGCAGCGCGATCCCAGCGAGCTGGGCTACGGCCCCATTGATGAGGACATCTTTGCCTGGCCAGCGGAAAAGCGCGCAACCATCAAGGCGCTGCCCACTTCGCTCAAGGAGGCGATGGATGCGCTGGAGCGCGACCACGATTTTCTGCTGGCGGGGGATGTCTTCAACAGCGATCTGATCGAGCGCTGGATCGCCAAGAAGCAGAAGGAGGAGCGCGCCGTCCGCGACCGCCCGCACCCCTACGAGATTGAGCTCTACTACGATTTGTAAGCTGTAGTATAATAGCACTATCGTTTGCGCATCACGAGCCGGGGGTTGAGCTGCTCGTGATGCGCTTGTATAACCTGAAAAGAGAAAGGAGCATCATGCCCATTCGTTTTGGAACCGATGGGTGGCGCGCTGTCATCAGCGATACCTTCACCTTTGAGAATTTACGGCTGGTGGCGCAGGCCATCGCCGATTATGTGTGGGAAATTTCCGAGCGCGAGGAGCCGGAGGTGGTGGTGGGCTTCGACACGCGCTTCCTCTCCGACCGCTACGCCCGCGAGGTCGCCCGCGTGATGGCGGGCAACCGCATCGTCGCGTACCTGACGCGCGCCGATGCCTCTACGCCCGCAATTTCGTATGCTATTGTCAACAAGGGCGCGGAAGCCGGGGTGATGATCACGGCCAGCCACAATCCGCCACGCTACAACGGGATCAAGCTCAAGGCAAACTTCGGCGGTTCGGCGCTGCCGGAGCAGGCCCGGCGCGTCGAGGTGCATCTTGAATTGGGACAGCGTGAGGCGCGCGGCCCGAATCTCATGGAGTATGATCGCGCGATCAAGGAGGATTTGATCCGCCTCTTCGATCCAGCGTGGGCCTATTACCAGCATATCTCAGGGCTGCTCGATCTGGACATCATCTCCAAGGCGGAGTTGCGCGTGGTGGCCGATGCGATGTATGGCTCGGGGCGGGGCGCGTTCCGTGATCTGCTGAGCCGCACGCGCTGCACGCTTTACGAGATTCGTGGCGAGATGAACCCTGGCTTCGGCGGCATTCACCCGGAGCCGATGGGCCATTACCTCCAGGCGTTGGCGGCGGCGATGCAGGCCCAGCACGCCGACGTGGGGCTGGCTACCGATGGCGACGCCGACCGCCTCGGCGCGATGGATGCGCAGGGTGAGTTCGTTGACCCGCATCACATCTTCGCGCTGGCGCTGCGCTATCTGGTGGAACGGCGCGGGATGCGCGGCTCGGTGGTCAAGTCGGTCTCCACCACGCGGATGATCAACCGGCTGGCCGAGAAATATCAGCTCCCGCTCTACGAGACGCCGGTGGGGTTCAACTATATTGCCGATTACATGCTCAACGACGATGTGCTTATCGGGGGCGAGGAGTCGGGCGGGCTGTCCATCAAGGGCCACATCCCCGAGGGCGATGGGGTGCTGATGGGGATGCTCCTGCTGGAGATCATGGCCGATGCGCAGTTGCCGCTGCACGAGCTCGTCGCGGAAATACAACGCGAGGTGGGGCCGGCCTGCTACGAGCGGCGCGATATCTCCTTGCAGCGCCCGGTTCCCAAGCAGGAGATGGTCGCACGCCTGACCGGTGAGGCCCCCGCGACGCTGGCGGGACAGGCCGTGGTCGAGGTGAGCACAGCCGACGGCGTCAAGTACATCCTGGCCGACGATGCGTGGCTGCTCATTCGCCCCTCCGGGACGGAGCCGGTGCTGCGCGTCTACGCCGAGGGTCGCTCAGCGGAAGAGGTGCAGGCGCTCCTGGCCTATGGGGAGCAGATCGCCGGCTGAGCGCGGCGCGGCAGCTTGCTTTCGAGCCTGTTGGGAGTATAATGCGGGCGTCGGGGGAGTGTCGGAATTGGCAGACGAGCATGACTTAGGATCATGTGCCGCAAGGCGTGCGGGTTCAAATCCCGCCTTCCCCAACGTAACGGGAGGCCTCTCAAGCGAGACGCCTCCTGTTTTTTGTAGCGCGCTTCCAAGCAAGTGTAGGACAGGCTGCCAGCCTGTCCTACAGGTAATCGTGGAGGGATGGCTGAAGTCCACTCGAAAATAACACATGATCATTGACATTTCTATTGATCCAACTATAGTTATTAGTGGCGTTTTACAGGAAAGTTGAGGAGGTTGTATGAGTTTACCCTTGTTCTCAGATACACAATTGCACATAGATGATGTATTGAATGCAAATTCCAAAATAGTGCTTTATCATGGTGATGTGAGGGAATTTGTAGCGACTATTCCTGATCAGATGGTATCTCTGATTGTGACTTCTCCACCTTACAACTTAGGTAAGGAGTATGAGGATCGGGTCTCCATTGAACGATATTTACAAGAACAGGGACAATTGATTGCTGAATTGCATCGTGTTTTGAGAAATGATGGTAGCGTTTGTTGGCAGGTGGGTAATTTCGTTGAATCAGGAGAAGTCTATCCACTAGATATTCTTTACTACCCTATTTTTAAGAATCTCGGTTTTCAATTACGCAATCGGATTATCTGGCATTTTGGACACGGGTTACATGCCTCTAAGCGCTTCTCCGGGAGATATGAGACGCTTTTATGGTTTACGAAAAGTGATGAATATGTATTTAACTTGGATGCAGTGCGCGTTCCCTCCAAGTATCCTGGGAAAAGACATTACAAGGGGCCTAAAAAGGGGAAGCTATCTGGGAATCCGTTGGGAAAAAACCCTTCAGATGTATGGAAATTGTTAGCCGAGGAGTGGGAGCAGGCTTTTTGGGAAATCCCAAATGTGAAGGCCAATCACCCTGAAAAGACCATCCATCCTTGTCAGTATCCTATTGCTCTGGTGGAACGTTGTGTACTGGCTTTAACAGATGAAAATGATTGGATCTTTGATCCTTATGCTGGCGTGGGTACATCTTTGGTGGCTGGTCTCATGCATCAGCGGCGGGTGATGGGTAGCGAGAAAGAGGATAACTATCTCCAAATCGCTCATGAGCGTATTCAGGCTTACTTTGGCGGCGCATTGCCCTATCGTTCTTTAGGTAAGCCGGTTTATCGGCCTACAGGTAGAGAGAAAATTACGCAGCTACCCAAGGAGTGGGAGGAAGTGACACAGAATCGCCTATTGGAAAAGCGGGAGGAATTCGAATGAGAATCGTCGGTATCTACTCATTCAATAATGGTCAGGGAATTATCGAGTCTGAGTATGCATTGGAATTGCATGAAGTACAGCAAGTTGTTGCTTCTGTAGATAGTAGCGTGTACAAGACTAAACGCAGTCGTGAAAAGACAATGCGCGATAAGCTGCTTTACAGTCCCAAAGGATTAAACAAAGGGTTCAAGAATAATTTTGAGGGCTTGGGATGGCAAACCCACCGGGTCCGTTGTGATTATCCACAAGAGTATTATGTGCCTGGGTATCAAATCAATCATTCCTTCAGAGGTGCTTACCGTGAGATGGATTTTATCAAAAATCGTGTAGGTGTTGAGGTGCAATTTGGTAAGTACGCCTTCATGGTCTACAATGTCTGCGCCAAGATGACGATCTTTCACAACCTCGGTCTGATCGATGTCGGCATCGAAATTGTGCCGGTGAAAGAGTTCGCCGATGAGATGTCAACCGGGGTTTCCTATTTTGAGCAGTTTGTGTGGGATTTGCAGCAGCGCGGCGTTGCCGATATTGACATCCCTGTGTTGATTTTGGGAATTGCACAAGATTGAAGCGCCAGAGTCTTTGAGATAAAGTCCGCGCCGGACGAGATACCTCGCCCGGCGCGTTTTCGTGCCAGTCTGCGATTACGCCTCTAACGCCGCCAGCGCGTTCTTCACGATACCCGTGAACGAATCCACCTTCAGGCTCGCGCCGCCGACCAGCGCTCCGTCAATCTCCTGCATCACGATGAACTCCGCCATGTTGTTCGGCTTGACGCTGCCGCCGTACTGCACGCGGATCGCCTGTGCCGTCGCCTCGTCGTAGAGCGCGGTGAGCGGCGCGCGGATCGCCTCGCGGATGATGCGGTCGGCGTCTTCCGCCGTGGCCGTCAGCCCCGTGCCGATGGCCCAGATTGGCTCGTAGGCCAGCACCACCTGCTGCGCTTGCTCCGCTGTGATCCCGGCAAACGCGCCCTCGATCTGGCTCGTCACGAAGGGGACGGCCTCCCCCGCCTGATTCTGCTCCAGGCTCTCGCCGATGCAGACGATGGGCGTGATCCCATGGGCGAGCGCGGCCTTGAGCTTCTTGTTGACCATCTCATCCGTCTCGCCGAAGTATTGGCGGCGCTCCGAGTGGCCGATGATGATATATTGGGCCAGCTCCTTCACCATCAGCGGCGAAATCTCGCCGGTGAACGCGCCCTCGTCTTCCCAGTACATATTCTGCGCGCCCACGCCGATGTTGGAACCGGCCAGTGTTTGGCTCACGGCCTCCAGCGCCGTCGCCGGCGTGCAGACCGCCAGCTCCATCGTCGTCACCTCGGCGAGATTTTCCAGTAGCCCTTCGGCCAGTTCCAGCGCCTCGGCCACCGTCTTATACATCTTCCAGTTACCTGCGATAAAGGGTTTTCTACCCATCAGCTTCACTCCTTATGTTTTACTTATCCGCCAACGCCGCCACGCCGGGCAGGGTCTTCCCCTCGAGGAATTCCAAACTCGCGCCGCCGCCGGTGGAGACGTGGCTGACCTCGTCGGCGACGCCAGCCTCCGCGACCGCCGAGGCCGAATCGCCCCCGCCGATAATCGTGATCGCATCAATCTCCGCCAGTGCTTTGGCGATGGCGAAGGTCCCCTGGGCGAAGTTCGGCATCTCGAAGACGCCCATCGGACCGTTCCAGACCACCGTCTTCGCCGTGGCGAGCAGCGCCTTGTACTGCGCTACTGTCTCCGGGCCGATATCGAGGATGCGCCAGCCGGGCTTGACCGCGTCCACCGCAACGACTTGCGAGGCCGCGTCGTTATCGAAGGCGTCGGCGACGACGGCATCCACAGGGAGCACCAACGTCTCGCCGGCCTCCTCGAGCAACGCCTTAGCCGTTTCCAGCACCTCATCCTCCACCAGCGAGTTGCCCATCTCGAGCCCCTGCGCTTTGAAGAACGTGTTCGCCATCCCGCCGCCGATGAGAATTTTATCGGCCTTGCCGAGCATGTTCTGGATGACGCCGATCTTGTCGGAGACCTTCGCGCCGCCCAGAATGACGATGTAGGGGGGCTCCGGGTCGCCAGTGGCGCGGCCCAGGAAGTCAATCTCCTTGCCGATGAGGAAACCGGCCACGGCGGGCAGGTGATGCGTCACGCCCTCGGTGCTGGCATGGGCGCGGTGCGCCGTGCCGAACGCATCGTTGACAAAGACATCGCCCAATTTCGCCAGTTGCGCGGCGAAGTCGGGATCGTTTTTCTTCTCCTCATCGTAGAAGCGGGTGTTTTCCAGCACCAGCACGTCACCCGGTTGCAGCGCCTCGGCTAGCGCCTCAACCTCGGGGCCGATGGTGTCAGGGGCCATCTGGACCTCTTTCCCCAGCAGCTCGCCCAGGCGAGCGGCGACGGGGGCGAGGCTGAACTCGTGGCTCTTGCCCTTGGGTCGGCCCAGGTGCGACATCAGCACCAGGCTGGCCCCTTGCTCAAGGATATATTCGATGGTGGGGAGCGCCGCGCGGATGCGGTTGTCGTCGGTGATCACGCCCTCTTTGAGCGGGACGTTGAAATCGGCGCGCATCAACACGCGCTTGCCTTGCAGCTCAATATCACGAACGGTCTTTTTGTTCATAGGTTCCTCCTAGCGAACCGACAAATCTACAAATCAGTAAAGGAAGGTATCTACTCAGGCTCTAGCCGGATCGCCAGATCCGGCGTGGAGGCACAAGCAAATTCCAGGCTGCTATACAATGTAGTCCTAGATAATTCTGACTTGACGGGGATCTGACGATCCCCTTGGAGCCAGGGTGAGTAGGTACAAAGGAAGCTGGTCGTGTGAAGTAACAACCAGCTTCCAGTAACTAGCAACCAGCAACCAGCAACCAGCAACCAGCAACCAGATTACATCTTGCTGGCGACGATGGCAGCCAGGTCGGCCACGCGGCAGGAGTACCCCCACTCGTTATCGTACCAGGAGAGCACCTTGACGAGGCGCGGCCCCATGACCTTGGTCAGTTCCGCATCCACGATGGAGGAGCGCGGATCGCCCTTGTAGTCGAGGGAGACCAGCGGTTCCTCGCTGTAGCCCAGGATGCCCTTCAGTTCGCCCTCGGAGGCGGCCTTGAGCGCCGCGTTGACCTCCTCAGCGGTGACGTCCTGCTTCAGCGTGACGATCAGGTCAACGATGGAGGCCGTCACGGTGGGGACGCGCATCGCCATCCCATCCACGATGCCCTTGAGCTCAGGCAGCACCAGCGCCACAGCCTTGGCCGCGCCGGTGGTGGTGGGGATGATGTTCTGAGCGGCGGTGCGCGAGCGGCGCAGGTCCTTATGGCCCTGATCGAGGATGCGCTGATCGTTGGTGTAGGCGTGAATCGTCGTCATCAGGCCGTACTCGATGCCGAAGGTCTCGTGGAGCACCTTGGCGACGGGGGCCAGACAGTTGGTGGTGCAGGAGGCGTTGGAGAGGATGTGGTGGTTGGCGGGATCGTAATCCTGCTCGTTCACGCCAATCACGATGGTAATATCCTCACCCTTGGCGGGCGCGGTGATGAGCACCTTCTGCGCCCCGGCCTCGAGGTGCTTGCTGGCGCCCGCGCGGTCGCGGAAGACGCCGGTGGACTCAATGACGATGTCAATCCCCAGCTCGCCCCAGGGCAGCTGCGCGGGATCGCGCATGGCGAAGGCCTTGATCTCCTTGCCATTGACAATGATGACATCCTCGCCGTGGGAAACCTCACCGGCGAAGGTGCCGAAGGTCGAATCGTACTTGAAGAGGTGCGCGTTCGTCTTCGTATCGAAGAGGTCGTTCACGGCAACCACTTCCAGCTCGTCAGGATGGAGCTCGAGGATGGTGCGCAGTACCAGGCGGCCAATGCGGCCAAAACCGTTGATAGCAACTTTTTTCGTCATAACAGACTCCTTTTCAGCTGAATTTGGAATTTGGACAACAGAGATTGAAGACTAAGCTGACTAGCCAGATGCCCCCTCTTAATCCTCAATACCTCTTCTCCAAATGTATCACACCGTTTGCAAGAACTTCATAATCAGCGCCGCGAGTTTGGCGCTGTCGTGATGCCAGGGGTCTTGCGCGTCCAGCAGCTCCCCATAGAGAATATGCCAGTCGGGTCGCGTTGTCACCTCCGGCTGCACCCACTGCACTGTGGCGTGAGCGGTAGGAGGCAGCTCCGTATTGATGATGGCCCCTGAGAGAAGCGCCATGCCCAGGTGGTGTTCGAGCGCCTGGATGTGGTGCTCCGCGGTGTAGTTCTCGGTCTCGCCTTTTTGCGTTGTTAAGTTACATACGTACAGCTTAGGCGCGGATGTGGCGCGCAGCGCCTCCGCGATTTCGGGCACCAGCAAATTGGGCAGCAGGCTGGTGTAGAGGCTCCCCGGCCCAATGACGATCAGATCCGCCCCCAGGATGGCCTTGACGGCAGCTGGATAAGCTGGCGGCTTCTCTGGCTCCAACATCACGTTGAGCACGCGCCCGCTGGCGCGTGGAATAGCCGATTCCCCCCGCACGCGCGTCAGTTGCCCATTGGCCTGTTGGACATCGGCCACTAACGTCACGGCCTGCAAGGTGCTGGGCAGCACTTGTCCCTGGATCGCCAGCACCCGGCTCGATTCTTGCAGCGCCTCCTCAAAGGAACCCGTGACGCTCACCATCGCGCTGATGAAGAGATTGCCGAAGTTGTGCCCCTCCAGCCCGGCCCCGTCAATGAAGCGGTACTGGAAGAGGCGCGTCATCAGCGATTCATCGCTGGCGAGCGCGGCGATGCAGTTGCGCAGATCTCCCGGCGGCAGGATGCCCAGCTCTCGCCGGAGCCGCCCTGAGGAGCCGCCGTCATCCGCCACCGTCACGATGGCAGTGAGGTTGGCGGTGTGCGCCTTCAGGCCCCGCAGGAGCATCGCCTGCCCGTGCCCTCCGCCCAGCGCCACGATGCGCGGCCCGTGGCTGCGGCGGTGGTAATCGTAGAGCACCTCGGAGACCGGGCGCCCTGATCCCTGGACGAACGGCTTGAGTAACGCCTGATTCAGCCCCCAAAGGCCGGCGGTGAGGCTGCCCAGGCCCAGCGCCAGAAAGAGAATCGCGCGCAAGGGGCGTGCTACAAACTGCAAAGTTAGATAGTAAAAGTACGGTGGGACAGGATAAAATTCACGCAAAAGAGAGGAGCCTCCCAGGCTCAACAGCCCGACGCCTAGCGCCAATAACAATAGCCAACGTTTGACGTGCAACCCCGGCTGCAACCAACGCAGATGGGCTTGCCAGTCCGGTCGTTTCGCCCGCTTGTCCCTGCGCCTCATCATAAAAATTATACCCCGATTGAAAACACTGTCAACAACCCGCCCTGCGCATTTACAAAACTGCCCCAGAGCGGGATACTCTGGGGCAGTTGAGACTACATCTATCTATTGAATATGCGTCAACACGCGCGCTTCTTTCCACAGCTCTTCGAGCTGGTAATAGTCACGGGTTTCGGGGCTGAAGAGATGCACGATGACCCCCCCATAGTCCAGGAGGATCCAGCCGGATTCCGGTGTGCCCTCCACATTGGCGGGCAAAACCTTCTCGTCACCCTGCTTCATCGCCTCGCGGATTGCGCTTTGCAGCGCGTCCAGCTGGCGGTTGCTCTGTCCGGAGCAGATGATGAAGTAGTCGCTGAACGGTGTGAGCTCCTGAATATCCAGCAGCAGAATGTTGTCGCCTTGTTTATCGAGAATGACGTCCATAATTTGATTGGCTAATGCTAAACTTTCCACTCCACCTCCTCGTGAAAATCTATAAATCTGCAAATCAACAAATTGTAGGCTCCTAGCCCGCGAGCAGCGTGAGCAGGAGCTGAATGGCGTTTTCCACGTCCTCGCTATCAACCATCTCCGAGGGGCTGTGGATGTAGCGGCAGGGGATGCTCAGGCAGCCGCTGACCACGCCCGCGCGTACCAGTTGCATCGCGGCAGCATCGGTGCTGCCCCCGGCGAGGATCTCGAGCTGGTAGGGGATGTCGGCCTTTTCCGCCGCATCCACCAGCAGCTGGCGGGCGATGGGATGCGCGATCATGCCCGCGTCCTTCACCTTGACCGCCGGCCCTTTGCCCAGCGCCACCGCCATTGGGCGCGCCTTGGGCGTGTCGCCGGTGCCGGTTACGTCAATGGCAATCGCCAGGTCGGGATCAATGCGGTACGCCCCGGTGCGCGCGCCGGAGAGGGTGATCTCCTCCTGGGCGCTGAAGAGGGCGTAGAGGTCGTAGTCGCTCTCCTTGAGCTGCCGCAGCACCTCGATGAGGACGTAGCAGCCGATGCGATTATCCAGCGTCTTGCTGATGATGCGCGTCCCCTGCTGTTCCAGCGGGCGGACGAAGACGCCTATCGCGCCGACGCCCACGGGCGCATCCTCTTTGCTGGTCGCGCCCACATCAATGTAGAGCTGCTCGAGCGTGGGCGGCTTGGAGGTATCGTCGCGGCGCTCAAGATAGATCACGCCGAGCGTCCCATCTTCGAAGCGCACCCGCCCGCCGATGCAGGTCAGCGGACTCAGCCCGCCGATGCGCGTGAAGCGCAGGAAGCCCTCTTGGTCCACATGCGTGACCATCAGGCCGATCTCGTCCATGTGGGCGGCCAGAATTAGCTTCTTGCCGTTGCCCTTGCGATGCGCCACCAGGTTGCCCAACGGGTCAACCCAGGTCTCATCCACGAGTCCGGTGACTTCGCCCTCGATGAGCTCGCGGGCGCGGTCTTCGGCGCTAGAGGGGCCAAAGACTTGTGTGAGTTTTTCGAGAAGTTGCAGATCCAAGGTTCACTCCTTTTTGTTGGATGTGTGGGGGCCTATCGGGCGGGTTGGAGCAGCGCCGGCGTCAGGCCGTCTAAAGCGGCGCGTAGCAGCGTCGCGGTATGTTCAAGATCGGCTGTGTTCATCAACGAGATGGGGCTGTGGATGTAGCGGCAGGGGACGGCGATGGTGGCGCAGGGGATGCCCTGGCGGACGCGGTGGATGCTGCCGGCGTCGGTGCCGCCGATGCCGGGCTGTTTGAACTGGTAGGGGATGTCCAGCCGCTCGGCGGTCTCGACGAGATAGCGCACCAGGCGCGGCGGCGCGGCATAAGAGCGATCCATCACGGTGATGACAGGGCCGTGGCCCACCTGCGAGGTGGGGCTGACGTCCTCCTCCTTGGGCAGATCGTCGGCGATGGTGCCCTCTAACGCGATGGCGATGTCTGGCTCGATGGCGTAGGCGGCTACGCCCGCCCCGCGCAGGCCGACCTCTTCCTGCACGGTGAAGACGCCGTAGAGATCGCAGGGCAGCGGCGCCCCTTGCAGCAGGTGGACGAGCAGCGCGCAGCCGGCGCGGTCGTCGAAGGCCTTGCCCGCGAGCGTCTCAGGGCTGAGGTCGCGGGACTGGGTGGCGAAGGTGATGCGCGTCCCCACCGGGGCCAGGCGTTTCGCCTCATCCTTGCCGCTCGCGCCAATATCCACGGCGAGCTGCTCCTTGGTAGCGACGCTGTCGGTGCTCTTCGCCAGATGCACCGGCTCCAGGCCGATGATGCCGGGCAGCCCCTCAGGGCCGACGCGCACCTCCAGCCCCGGCAGCAGGCGGTCATCAATGCCGCCGCTCGCGCTGATGCGCAGGCAGCCGTCGCTTGTGTAATCCACCACCATCAGGCCGACCTCATCCATGTGGGCGGCTAACATCACGCGCAGCGGGCTATCGCCGGTGCCGGGCTTGTAGGCGATGAGATTGCCCATCGCATCCACGCGCAGCGTCTCGCAGTGCGGCTCGACCAGCGGGCGCAAGGTGCGGCGCATGGCGATCTCATCACCGGCGATGCTGTGGACATCGGAAAGTTGTTTGACCAGGGCTGTTAGATCGGTCGTGTTCACAGTTCATCCTCCCAGCGGGGCATATCCTCAGCGCCGAGTTCGGCAACGTAGGCGGTCAGCAGCCGCGCCGTGCGTTCGACATCGCGCAGGGCCAGCGTCTCCACGGGCTGGTGCATATAGCGCACCGGGATCGAAAGCAGGCCGGTGGGGATGCCCTCGCGGGCGACCTGGATGCCCCAGGCGTCGGTCCCGCTGGAGCGGGGCAGTGGTTCGATGTGGTAGGGGATCTCGTGGCGCTTGGCGGTCTCTTTGAGCCGCGCGACGATGTGCGGGTGGAAGTTGGGGCCGAGTCCGATGGTGGGGCCTTTATCCAGCTCGAAGGTGCCGGGGCCGTTCTGGTTGTGCTGCTGGCCGAAGGTCGCATCAATGGCGATGGCGACATCGGGATGCACGCCGTAGGCGCTGGTGATGGCCCCTTTGAGGCCCATCTCTTCCTGCACGGTGGCGACCGCGTAGAAGTCCCACAGGTGTTCCCGCTGCGCGAGCGCCTCGAGGGCGAGGGTGAGCGCGGCGACGGAGGCGCGGTTATCGAGCGCCTTCCCTGCGACGAGATCGTTCTTGAGAGCGATGAGCGAGCGGTCCAGGGTGATCACATCGCCCACGTGCATCTGGTCGGCGACGGCGGCGGCGGGGAGGCCCACATCCACGAAGATTTGCTCCCACGGCACGGTCTTCTTGCGATCTTCCTCGCTGAGGACGTGCGGGGGCCGCGTCCCGATGATGCCGGGCAGCGGCGCTTTGCCGTGGACGATGACGGCCTGTCCCAGCAGCGCCCGCCTATCCACACCGCCGATGGGGGTGACGCGCAGGAAGCCTTCCTCGATGTCTGTGACCATCAGGGCGATCTCGTCCATGTGGGCGGCAGCCATGAGGGTGGGGCGCGTCTCGGCGGTGCTGTTGCCGCGCTTGTAGGCGATCAGATTGCCCAGCGCGTCGCTGTGCAGCGCATCCACCAGCGGCTCCCACAGGGCCTCGAGGCGCGCGCGCACCGGCCCTTCGTATCCAGAGGGGCCGGTGGCTTCAGAGAGTTCTTTGAGCAGATCTAGGGTTTGCAAGGGCGCTCCTTTTTTTATGGATTTGAATGGTTCAGGGTGTGATCGGGGTGGTGCTGGTGATGGTTGGGGTGTGCGTGAGCGTAGGTGACGGGGTAATGCTCGGCGTCAGGGTAGCGTCGGGGGTGGGGG
>Ga0209614_1001286_pt1 | contig 19297 bp, 15 predicted proteins | sample BlaSprsedimmetaG_FD_185484 | JGI IMG/M metagenome (GOLD analysis project Ga0209614, IMG submission 185484) | Hot spring sediment bacterial and archeal communities from California, USA to study Microbial Dark Matter (Phase II) - Blank Spring... ... | reverse complement strand
GTCGATGTGGGTCAGCCAATTGCGCACTTGGGCGATCGCGCTTTGGTCGAACTGCTTACCTCTCCCCCTCAAGGATTGCGGCACGAGGTGACGTCCGGCGAACGTTTCTTCGAGATCATTGCGCGGCCCATTGCCAATGGCTCTGATCCGGAGCACTGGGTCTTGGTCATCCATGAAGCCACGCAGGAGCGCGCGGTGCGCCAACAGCTCGAACGTCAGGAGCGGTTGGCGAGCGTGGGGCAATTGGCGGCCGGCATCGCGCACGACTTCAACAACATTCTCGCGGGCATTGTGCTTTATAGCCAGATGGCGCTGCGGATGCCCGATCTATCTCCCCAACTGCGTGAGCGTTTGGTCATCATCGTCGAGCAGGCACACCGGGCCGCCGACCTGATCAACCAGATCCTCGATTTTGGCCGCCGGGCAGTGCTAGACCGGCAACCCGTGGACCTGGAAGCCTTGCTGAAAGAGCAGGTCAAATTGTGGGAGCGAACGCTACCGGAGACGATTCGAATCACATTGACGCATGGCGCGGACGCTTATCTCGTCAACGCCGACCGGACGCGGATGCAGCAGATGTTCATGAACTTGGTGGTCAACGCGCGCGACGCTATGCCGGAAGGGGGGAAGTTGCGCATCGACCTGGCGCGGGTATACCGCGCCGATGTGGAACCGCCCGGCGAGTGGGTGCGTGTGGACGTGACCGATACCGGGATAGGTATTCCCGAAGACGTTTTGCCACACATCTACGATCCGTTCTTCACGACCAAAGAACCGGGCAAGGGGAGCGGCCTGGGATTGGCGCAAGTATACGGCATCGTCGTCTCACACGATGGGTGGATCGACGTGAAAACGCACATCGGCGCGGGGACAACCTTCTCGGTCTTTCTGCCCGCGCTCGTTAACCCGGAGGCTGCTGTGCCAGCGCCGCAACCTGGTGCTTTGCCTATGGGCCACGGAGAGACGGTCCTGGTGGTCGAAGACAGTCCGGCGACCCGCGCGGCCATCATCGCCGCGTTGGAGATGTTGCAGTATCGCACATTGGAAGCCGCGAACGGCAAAGAGGCGCTGCGCATTGTCGACGCGCATTCCACTGAAATCGCATTGGTTTTGAGCGACCTGGTGATGCCGGAGATGGGCGGCAAAGCGTTAGCCGCTTCCTTGCGCCAGCGTACCCCGCACGTGCGCATTGTGGTCATGAGCGGGCATCCATTGGGAACGGAGGTGAACAGCTTGCGCGAGGCCGGCGTCATCGCCTGGGTGCAGAAGCCACCGGGTCTGCAAGAACTGGCTGAAGCAGTGGCGCAGGCACTTTTGTAGTCAGGCGTTTGACAATCCCCTCAGTTATGGTATCATCCCACCCGTAAACGGGGCGTGGCCCAGCTTGGCTAGGGCGCTACAATGGGGTTGTAGAGGCCGACGGTTCAAATCCGTCCGCCCCGACTGACGATAGAGAAATGGCCGGCTTGTGAATCAAGCCGGCCATTTTTTGTTTATGGGGTTTTCGACGTTACGCTTTCACCCGCCAGTTGAGCGCGTCCTTCTGGGGGCACGCTTCGATGCACGCGCCGCAGGCAAAGCAATCGGCGTGTAGCTTGGAACCGGCGTAGAAATCGGCCATTGCGCCGGAGGGACACGCCTTGACGCACAACTGGCAATGCTTGCAGGCGTCCTGGTTGATGCGCGGGCGCATCAGGCTGAACTGCTCCACCACCCAGCCGGCCAGCCCAAACGGGCAGAGGAAGCGGCACCAGGGCCGGTAGACGAACAGGCTGGCCACGAGCACCACGAGAGAGAAGAGGGCAATCGCCCAGGTGAAGTTGAAGGAGAAGAGCTGGAACGGGTCGATAACACCGATCCAATCCAGCCCCGCCACGACGAGTCCCCCAATCAACCCCACGAAGGCGATGATGCGCACGGTGTTGGAGAGCCAGAAGGGTGGCTTCAATTTGGGCAGCTTCACACGGTATAGCAGGTCTTGCAGCAATCCCAACTGGCAGCCCCATCCGCAGATCGACTTGTTCGAGACCCAGACCGCGATCAGTAGAATCAGCAACATCGCGGCGACAGGCAGTACGACTTGCCGGCGCACCAGTGTGGTGGTGAGCAACGTGCGCAGCGAGGCGACCGGGTTCGGATTCAACCCGCCGGGGATGAGCGCCCCAAAGACGAAGCCGAAGAGCAGTGTCCCCCCGACGAGAAACGCCAGGCGCATTCTGGATGTGACCTTGCGCTTGCGCAAAAGCAGCGTGGCTATCACGATGGTGGCAATCCATAGCACGAATTTGACCAAAATGAGTGGATTGAGCGTTATTTGATTGGGCATGATAGTGACCTCTTGCTACAGCAGCCGGGTGCTCTCGGTGGGACGCGGCGTTTTGACGACCAGGCAGCGGAAGACGGCGTCGCTCTCGTTGAGCAGGCGGTGCGGGATGCGCACCGGGCTTTCGATGAGCATATCGCGGACGACGGTCTGCTGCTCGCCGCCGATTTCGACAATGCCTTCCCCTTCGAGCACGTAGAAGAATACATCCACAGGGGTGATGTGCAGTTTGAGCGCTTCGCCGGGCTGCAATGTGACCATGACCACCTGCGTGTGCTCAGTGCTGAGCAGCTCGCGGGCGCTGATCCCGTGGGGATTGGGTGACTCTGCTGCGGTTAAAGCGTTAACGATATGCCTCATAATTCTCCTTTGCAAGTAGTTTTATAGTCGTTAGTCAGATAGTCCTGTTTGAAGAATCCGTTAGATTCTGTTCGCTCCGTTGACCGATTCGGCGTTGTCCAGAGCGCGTTCTAACAGGGCGAGCAGCGTTTGCTGCTCTTCTGGCGTCAATCCGGCGAGCAGGCGGCGCGTCTTTTCGTTGCGATAGTGCTGCACGCGCTCCCACAGGGTTGTTCCGGCTGCTGTCAGCTCAAATTGCCAGGCACGACCGTCCGCCGGGTTGGGGTGGCGCTCCAACAAGCCCACCTCTTCCAACTTGCGCACGCCCACGCTGACGGTGGGCGGGGTCAGCGCCAGACCGTCGGCCATGTCTTGCAGGCTACATCCCGGCGATGCGGCGACCCATTCCAGCAACGTCAATTGCGCCGGAGAGATGCCCACTTCCTCGAACGGCGGTTGTCCCGGCCCGACCTCGCGTAACCGGCGTAACAACCGTTGGAACTGGCTTTCGATTTCTGATTTCTGATTCATAGCGAATCCTTATAATTTATTTAGTCTAACTAAATATATCACGGAAGCGGCGTTTTGTCAACCCGGAGTTAGCGTAACCTTGCTCGGTAACTCTGTGGATGTTGCACTCAGTGCAGTAAAATCCAGGAAAAAAGTTGTCCTCATTCTGAAAAGCACGCCTCCACCAGAAATTTTGACGCTTGGCGTTCCTCGGTATATACTCATAGCACACTCGATTGAAGCCCGCCAGACAACTGATTAGAGGCGGTCGTCCGAGCAGGTAAATCGCATGACTTCACACGTCAAAAACGGAGGCTATATGATGACTGAAAACACCCCTATCGATATCAAGATCGCCTACATCGGCGGCGGGAGCCGCTACTGGGCCAGGATGGTGATGACCGACCTGGCGCTATGCCCGCATCTCACGGGCGAGATCGCGCTCTACGACATCGACCACGAAGCCGCGCTGCGGAACGTAGAGCGTGCCAAAGAGATTTACGATCACCCCGACGCGCGGACAACGTTTGCCGTCAACGCTTACGAGACTTCTCAGGAGGCGCTGGCGGATGCGGATTTTGTCTTCCTCTCGATCCTGCCGGGGCCAATGTGGATGTTCGCCAACGATCTTGACATCCCGGCAAAGTACGGCATCCTCCAAACCGTTGGCGACACCACCGGACCGGGCGGGATCAGCCGCGCGCTCCGTACCGTGCCTGTCTACGTGGATTACGCGCATCAAATCATGGAGCAGTGCCCGGAAGCATGGGTCATCAACTACACCAACCCGATGACGTTGTGTACCGCCGCACTCTACGCCGCTGAGCCGGACATCAAGGCGTTCGGCTGCTGCCATGAAGTGTTTGGCACGCAGGAGATGCTCGCCGGGCTGGTCAACGCGCACCTCGACGCGCCGCGTCCAAAGCGCAGTGACATCAAAACCGACATCGCGGGCGTCAACCACTTCACCTTTGCGACGCGCGCGACATGGGATGGCTATGACCTCTTCCCGCTTCTCGAAGCGCATATGGAGCAGGAGGGCTTTTGGGCGGATCGCACGGCCTGGTCGTTGATGGCGAAGGAACGCGGCCTGTGGTTCTCATCGCAGAAACTCGTGGCATTCGACTTCTTGCGGCGCTTCGGCGCGCTCGGCGCTGCCGGCGACCGTCACCTGGCGGAGTTTGTGCCGTGGTATTTGACTTCGGAGGAGAACCTGCACCGCTATGGCGTGATCCTTACCCCGTCGAGCTACCGTTTGGGGACGTGGCAACCGCCGCAGAACGCCCCGGCTGCTGCCCAGGGCTACAATCCGGAAGGCGGCCTGCGACATTCCGGTGAGGAGGGCGTTGCGCAGCTATTGGCCTTGCTCGGCGTGGAACCACTCGACACGAACGTCAACCTGCCGAACACGGGCCAACTGCCCAGCCTGCCACTCGGCGCGGTGGTCGAGACGAACGCGCAATTCCGCAAGGACAGCCTCGCGCCGGTCGTGCCAAAGCCGTTGCCCTTTGGATTGGAGATTTTGATGCGGCGCGTCGTCGACGTGCAGGAGTTGACGTTGGAGGCGGCGTTAATGCAGAACAAAGACCTGGCCTTCCAGGCGCTACTCAACGATCCGCTCTGCCGTATCAGCGTGGATCAGGCGTGGGACATGTTCAACGAACTGCTGGAAGCCAACGCGGAGATGCTACCCGGCTGGGAGTGAGTTTTTTGGTCAGCAGATTTAGCAGATGAAGCAGATTTTTTTCGTCAGTCTTAGAAAATCTGCTCAATCTGCGTGCAGCCTATGCTTGCCTATCTGCTGATAAGACGTTTTTGGCTTGCCGCACGATGTCCGCGTGATCGAAGGCCAGCGGCGGCAAGGCGTTGAGGGGCCACCATCGGGCGGCGGAGGCATCATCGCCCGCGCGCGGTGTGACGTCGCCTGCGATGCGCGTCCAGAAGGCGACGGACACCGTCCAACCACGCGGGTCGCGCCCCGGGTCGCCGAACGCGCCGAGCTGCTGTAGCTCCGGCGGCACCACTCCGGCTTCCTCGAAAAGCTCGCGGCGGGCAGCGGCTTCCAGCGGCTCGTTTTCGTCCACGAAGCCGCCCGGCAGCGCCCAATGTCCGGCGAAGGGCGGGTGGCCGCGCTGGATGAGCAAAATCTCCGGCCCGTCGCGTCTCTCCTTGATGAGCACGATGTCCACTGTCAGTGCGGGGCGAGGGTGGGGGTATACGTGTGTCATTGTTGGCCTTCAGGAAAGTGGTGGTAAAAAATCCGTAAAAATTCGTTCAATCCGTTGCCCCCTCTTCTTCCCCAACGCCATACTTCTCGCGGACGGAGGCAACGAGCGTGCGCACGGCGGTGATGCTGAGCGTTGCGATAAAGCCCGGCAGCGCGGGCAGTAGAATGGGTACCGCGATGCTCAAGACAGTCAATAGCAGGGTGACGATCAGCAGTGCCAGTATTGTCAGTGGTTTGACGAGTGTGAGCGAGAGGCTGCTGCGCAGGACCGCCAGTAGTCTCGGTTTCTCAAGCTCGATCAGAAAGGCGTGCGCGTAGAAGCTTACGCCTATCCACAGCAATCCAATGATGAATACAATGGGGCGGATCCATACGAGGACGTTGCCTGGGGCGGGCGAAACGTCCGGCGTGGTGTAGAACCAGACGTTGGCTGCGAGCAAACCGTAGCCGAGGGCCAGGACGAGCGTAAGCCACAGCGATTGCAGCCCGTATTTCTTCACCGCCTCCCAGTACAGCCGCCAACTGACACCCAACCCGCGCACGGCGCGGTGAGCAATCATCCATACTCCCACCAGAGCAAACGGCAGTGGAATGATGAGCATGGCACTAACCAACAGAATCAGGCCGGTTGCGAAGAAGAATAGCATCTCCTCATAATAGGCTTTTGCAGCGTCAATGATAATGCGAATGGTTTCCATAGGTGTTTTCTCTGTCTTCTCGGTGGGTAGGGTACGCCTTCTTAAGGCGTACCTTTCTTAAGGCGTGCCTTCGAGGGTGAGGAGCAACTTCGCCGCCACCCCGTCACGCGTGCTTATGCGTACGCGCACACCCTGTTGTGCGTCAAAGGCTTGCCGGGCTGTCTCGCCCGTCAGGACAAGCTTTGTTTCGGGTGGTGGATAGTCCATCCACGTTTGCTCGTCCCAATTCCACAGTGAGATTTCGGTGATTACTGCCAGCGGCTTGCCCGCGCCGAATTCGGGAGCGGGTCGTAAAACCACGGTGAGTGTCTCAACCTCCCGGATTTGCATATAGACCGGCAGCATGTAGTGCAGGGTTACATTAGGTGCATACGCATAGAAGACGTTCGTCTGTGGGTCGATCCACCCATTCTCGATTCTGTTGCCCATAGCCTCTAATGCTACTGTGAGTTTCCCCAGCGGTTGCGTGGGGCACGGGATTGTGTAGATGATGCAGCTTTCCCGGTGATGCGTGCCGCTCAACCCTTGCGCCGGAAAGGGGACGCCCTCGGCAATGCCGGTCAGGTAACACCTTGTGGCCGGCGGCGGGGTGTAGAGTGTGGGCGTTGCGGGATACATCCCATAAGGCTGGTAAACGCTCGTGTAGCCGCAGAAGTTAGTGGGCGAGTAGGCGTAGTAAAGCGTATACGTTGCAGTGAGGGGACGGGATACCTGCACGGTTGCGCCCTGGAGGATGTGCTCGGTGAGGGTGAGGGCATACGAGGCGTTGCCCATCAGCAACGATACGTTGCGCAGGGCGGTCTCGCTCCACACGTCCCCGGTGAGGTGCAGCGCGCCTCCGCCGGCTTCCGTCCGCGTGAGTTTCAAGTCTGTGGTGATGTCAGGACTGTCGTACAGCCCCTCTGTGCTCCACGTGATCACGCCGAGTGGATTGCGGGTTTGGATCGTTACCCCGGCGTCCGTGATGCGTGCGGAGTTGCCGTGCAACACTTCAACCGGAAACGGATCGCCCACGTTATACCAGGTATCGAAGCGGTAGCTGCCGCTCAGCGGGCGCGGGATGCCGTCCGTGTTCCACGTCAGGCGGGGGGTGCGTGGGGCGTAGATCGCCGTTGCCTGCACGACCCGCGCGGGAAGCGTCGTGTCGGGCACGAAAATCATAGCGATTTCGTGAATTAGCGGGAAGTTCTGGGAGAAGGCGCTGCTAAGCCCAAATGCCAGGATGACGATTGCGGCACAGATCAACGCAGGGATGACGACCCATGCCAGAACAGGACGTTTCAGCCGTCGCACCAGCAACAGCGTTCCGGGTCCCATCAGAACGATGTACAGGGGAAAGAGCAGCAACCACGGCCAGAATTTGGGCAACATCGTGACGGGAATTCTGAACAGTGAGAAGGTGTCCGGGCTGCTGGAAGAGAGCGACTGGTAAGATGCCTGATCGCTACCCGTCGCGTGGATGGCGGGCAGCGGATCGCCGGCCCAAAGCTGCACCAGCCAGGCGGCGCCGGCGGGATGCGCCATATCCCATCCGATGATGTCCACGATCCCTTTGCCAACGGTCGCGCGCGCGGCGACGATCTCTCCATCTGCTGTCGTGAGTGGCCTGACGCCGGCGTCAGGTTTCTCTGTTGCGTTCAACGTCAATGGCGTTGCCGCCACGTCGTGGAGCGTTGCCCCTTCCACGGCGATGGACTCGAACCGGCGCACACTCCCCGGCGTGGCGATGCGCAGCGCCTCCGGCAGGTGGGTCAGCGTTTGTTGGAGCGCCGGTCCTCCGCCGATGATGCAATGACCGCCCGCAGCGACCCAGGCCAGCAGCGCCTCTTGCTGTGCGGGGGTCAGGTCGGCGGTGGAAACCCCGTTGAGCAGCAGCACGTCGATAACATCCCAGGCCATTGGCGTTTCGGGCAGGCCGGCGAGGTCCGGCAGCCAGATCAGCGCATCGAACTCAGCGAGTTGTCCGCGCGCGAATGCCTCGCGCGTATCGACCAACGCGATGATGCGATCTGTTTCGTCGATTCCACGGATGGGGAGGCGCGTCTCCTGCTGCACACCCCCGGCATCATCGTGTAGGGCAATATTCGGCATGGCGCTGTTGCCGACGAAGAGCGGCAGCCGGTACTGCTTGTGCGAATGAGACGGCAGTTCGAGCGCCTGGCGGTACGTCACCTGGTTCTGCGCATCGTAGACGACGAGGTCGCCGCGCCAATCCGTGCCCTCATTGCGCAACACCACGCGCGCCTCCGTCCACCAACTGTGACGCACGTACCCCTCCCACGCCGGGATCATTTCCAGCGTGAGCGTCTCATCCGGCGCTTGGGCACGCAGCGGTAGCCCGCCAGGTGCCAGCATCGCGCAGAGCACGCCCAGGAGCACGAATCTTATGAGTTTAGTCCAGAGTCTAGAGTCCAAAGTTCTTAATCCGTTAAAATCCGGTGCAACCTATGGTTGCCTAATCCGTTGACACGTCACTGCATCACCCGGCAAGCCAACCCCTTGAGGTACTCCCCCTCCGGGAACGTCAGCGCGACCGGATGATCGCTGCTCTGTGTCATCCGGCCCACAATCTGCACGTCGCGTTTCACGTCCAACGCCGCGCCGAACACGATTTTCTGGAACAGATCGGCGGAAATCGCCCCGGAGCACGAAAACGTGAAGAGCAAGCCGCCGGGATTGAGCAGCCGTAGCGCCTGCATATTGATGTCCTTGTAGCCACGGGCCGCGCTTTTCACGTCCCTCTTGGTGAAAGCGAACTTGGGCGGATCGAGGATCACCACGTCGAAGGTACGCTTCTGGCTGTTTAGCTCTCGCAAGACAGTGAATGCGTCGCCTTCGGTGTCTTCCACATTAGCTTCCGCAAACCCATTGCGCGCCAGATTCTCCCGCCCCACGCGCAGCGCCTCCGCCGACGTATCCACGTTCGTTACAGCAGAGACGCCGCCCGCCAGCGCATAGACCGCGAAGCCGCCGGTGTAGGCGAAGACGTTGAGTACAGTGGGGGCGCTCCGTTGTGCGACAGCAGTGCGCAGTAAAGCGCGGTTATCGCGTTGATCCAGGTAGAAGCCAGTTTTGTGCCCGTGGCGTACATCCACGCCAAAGCGTAGGCCGTTTTCGACGATCTCGACGACATCCGGCGGCTCTTCCCCGTACAGTAGACCCTCGCGCGGTTCCAGTCGCTCTTTTTCGCGCACGTCTACGTCACTGCGTTCGTAGAGGGTAACGGGATGTAGCAATTCCACCAGCAGTTCGTTGAATAGCTCACGTCGCGCGTCCGCCCCGGCGGAAAGATATTGTACGACGACCACATCGCCATACCGATCCACAACCAATCCAGGGATACCATCCGACTCCGCGTTGACGAGGCGGCAGGCGGTGGTGGTCCCGTCGGCGAGCAATGGTTGCCGCGCCGCAATCGCCCGTTCCAGGCGCGCGCGCCAGAAGTCCGCTGTGTCTGGCGCGTCACGTTCATCCCATGCGAACAGCCGCGCGCGAATCTGCGACGCCGCGCTGTAGTGTCCCCAGGCGAGGAACGTCCCCTCGAAGCTATGGACGGCGACCAGCGCCCCGGGTTGCGGCCCGCCACCCTGTGGCGCACCCTCAACGCGCTTGATCGCCCCGGAGAACAGCCAGGGATGCCGCCTCCGCACCGACACGTCGCGCTGCGGGGCCAGGATGACACGCGGGTATTCGCTCATAGAGTGGATTGTAGCAGGAATGGGGGGATCGTCAAAGTCAAGCGACGCGATTCTAGATGACCTTTGTTGCCTACAATTATGATGTACAATGTGTTTTCATTGCAATTGTTGGACTGTTATGGAGGAATCTGTATGACTAGGAAATTGAAATGGCTCACCCACGCCGATCTGGCGATCAAGAAGACGCCCACGGTCTCCCGCGAGGCGTACCTGGATCACATGACGTTCAAACGCAACGAGCGCCCCTTGTTCACCGAAATCTTCGGGCCGATTGTGGGGCTGAAGGAGGAGTGGCTGGCGCAGGGCGCAACGCCAGAGGAGCTGGATTTCTCCGCCTTCCGCTACCGCTGCGAGGCGCGGGGCGGCGTGCCGGTCAACACCGGGCTACTCGGCGGCTTTGCGCCGGAGGTGTTGGAGGAGACGGACGACGTCATCATCTCGCGGGACGAGTATGGGCGGACGATGAAGATGAACAAGGGCGTAGCGACGCTGCCGCTGCCGCTCGATCACCCGGTCAAGACGATGGACGACTGGCTGAAGATCAAGCCGTGGTACGCGTTCTCGGAGGCGCGTTTCGGTGTGGACTGGGAGCGCGTGGCCCGCGAGCATTTGGCGGCGGGGCGCGTGGTCACGGTCTCGATCCCCGGCGGCTTCGACGAGCCGCGCCAGTTGATGGGCGAAGCGGCGCTGTGCATGGCCTACTACGACACGCCCGAGATGATCCACGATATGCTCACCACGATGGGCGAGACGGCGTTCCGCGTGTTGGAGCGCGTGTCGGCGGCGGTGCAGGTGGATATGCTGTCGGTCCACGAGGATATGGCGGGCAAGTCCGGCCCGCTGGTGGGACCGAAGCAGGTGCGCGACTTCATCAAGCCTTACTACCGCCGCGTGTGGGATATGCTCGCCGAGCGCGGCGCGCGGCTGTTCGATCAGGATAGCGACGGCAATATGGAATCGGTGATTCCGGCGTTTCTCGAGGCGGGCGTCAACTGTATGCACCCGATGGAACCCGCCGCCGGGATGGACATCGTCAAAATCCGCGCGCAGTACGGGACGCGGCTGGCGTTCTACGGCGGCATCGACAAGCACGTCATCCGCCGCAGCAAAGCGGAGATCGTCGCTGAGTTGGAATACAAAATCCCGCCGATGCTCGCCACGGGCGGCTGCGTGCTGGCGCTCGATCACCGCATCCCGAACGGCACGCCGTTGGAGAATTACAAGTTCTACGTGGAGAAGGTGTGGGAGATGATGGGGGGGTAGACGGTAGGCGGTAGACGGTAGACGGGGGGGATTCCGTTTGAATCGTTGAGGTTATTTTGGGGAGGATGGAGGCATGGCAGAAAGGACATTGCTTGTCGAACGCCGGTATCTCAATTTGCCGGTGAAAAATGGTGCGGAGAAGCGGGTGGTACGCTTTGTAGTGGATGGCGCGGAAGTGTACCGCTTCGACATCGAGTTGGCCGAGGGGGACGCGGATTTTTGGGTCTACGCGGATCTCGCGCCGTTTCAGGGGACGCAGTTGACGGTGATGGCCGATGATGTGCCTGAGGACGTGCTGGCGGCGCTCCTGCAAAGCGATGCGCCTGTCGGTATGGACGACCTTTACTGCGAGAAATATCGCCCGCAGTTCCACTTCACCTCGCGGCGCGGCTGGCTCAACGATCCGAATGGGCTGGTGTTTTATGATGGCGTGTATCACCTCTTCTACCAGCACAACCCCTACGGCTGGGGATGGGGCAATATGCATTGGGGCCACGCCGTCAGCCGTGATCTCGTCCATTGGGAGGAGCTGGGCGATGTACTTTATCCCGATCACCTGGGTGTGATGTTCTCCGGTTGCGCCGTGGTGGATTGGCAGAACACGACCGGCTTCCAGGACGGCGACGACCCGCCGCTGGTCTTGATCTACACCGCCGCCGGTGAGCAGTACACGCAGTGCCTCGCCTACAGCACCGATGGCGGCGAGACGTGGGTGAAGTACGCCGGCAATCCCGTGCTTGGCAACATCGCTGCGGGCAACCGTGACCCGAAGGTGATCTGGCACGCGCCGAGCCAGCAATGGGTGATGGCGCTTTATCTGGTGGATCACGATTACGCGCTGTTCGGCTCGCCCGACCTCAAGACGTGGCGCAAGCTGTGCGACGTTCACATCGGCGACGCCACCGAATGCCCCGATTTCTTCGAGTTACCCGTGGACGGCGACCCCGCGAACACACGCTGGGTGTTCTGGGGGGCGAACGGCAACTATGTACTCGGCAGCTTCGACGGCGAGACATTCACGCCTGAGACCGAGGTGCTGCGTTATGCCCAGGGCGGCAACAGCTACGCCGCGCAGACGTGGAGCGATACACCGGACGGACGGCGCATCCAAATTGCCTGGCTGCGCGTCAACCTACCGGGGATGCCGTTCAACCAGATGATGACCTTTCCTTGCGAGTTGACATTGCGGACGATGCCGGAGTTGGGGATCTGTCGATCCCCTCAAAGCGTGCGGTTGTGCAGTCGTCCGGTGCGGGAGATCCAATGTCTGTACGATTGGGGTGTCCATTGGGCGGATGAGATGCTTGAGCCGGGTGACGACCTGATGGCCGACGCTTTTATCATAAGCGACGACCGTTTCGATATCTATGCTGAGTTGGATCCTGGCGCGGCGACGGCGCTTACTTTTATCCTACGCGGTATTCCTGTGACCTATGATGTGGCGCAGCAAATGTTGACGTGCGCAGATCGTACCGTCTCCGTTCCCCTCGTGGATGGTATGGTGTGCCTGCGCATCCTGCTGGATCGCACCTCGCTCGAAATTTTCGGCGCGGATGGCCTGGTCGCGCTGCCGCTCGGCGTTATCCCGTCCGACGAAGACCACGCGCTGCATTTTTACGTGGAAGGCGGACCAACTGGGGAATTCGCCGTTGGTTTACACACACTGCTTTCGGTGTGGGCGGACGATGATCAGACAGATGAAGCATGGACAGATGACCTTGACAGAGCCGATATCCCCTTCTAGCGCAACGTCGCGCGCGCATCTCACACGCGGATACACCATTGCCCTGATCAGCGCCGCTTTCCTCTCCACGACGGCGATCTTCATCCGTTACCTCACCGTGACTTACGCCATTCCGCCGTTGGTGCTGGCTTTCTGGCGGGATGTCTTCGTCATGACCACATTACTGCCGGTGTTGAGCGTGCTGCGCCCGGCGTTGTTGCGCGCCGAGCGTCGCTACATCCCCTACCTGGCGGCGTATGGACTGGTGTTGTCCCTCTTCAACATCCTGTGGACGTTCTCCGTGGCGCTCAACGGCGCGGCGGTGGCGACGGTCCTCTGCTATTGTTCGGCGGCGTTCACCGCGCTGTTGGGGTGGTGGTTGCTCAAGGAGCGGCTGGACAGCGTCAAGTGGCTGGCGATTGTGCTGAGTCTGGCGGGCTGCGCGATGGTCTCCGGCGTGTTTGCGCAATCGGTATGGCGCATTAGCGTGGTCGGCGTGCTGGTGGGGACGGCGGCCGGGCTGAGTTACGCGATCTACAGTCTGATGGGGCGCTCGGCGGCGCAGCGTGGTTTGAACCCGTGGACGACGCTGTGCTACACGTTCGGCTTTGCGACGGTGTTTCTGCTTGGCTTCAATCTGCTGCCGGAAACGGTGATGCCCGGCGGGGCCAACTCTCTGGCCGACTTCTTCTGGCTTGGCAAGTCCTGGGCGGGGTGGGGGATGCTGATCTTGCTCTCGGCGGGGCCCACCGTGGCGGGGTTCGGGCTGTACAACGTGAGTCTGGGGTATTTGCCGTCGAGCGTGGTGAATCTGATCGCTACATCGGAGCCAGTCTTTACGGCGACCAGCGCGTATTTTCTGCTCGGCGAGCGGCTGAACGGGACGCAGATCACCGGCAGCCTGATGATCCTTTCCGGCGTCATCGCCCTGCGCTTGTACGATGGCTGGCTGGAAAGCCGGTCACGAATTTTGTCAGCAGATTTAGCAGATTTTCTAAATGGCTGACAAAAAATCTGCTAAATCTGCTTAATCTGCTGATGAATAGAGTTATGGAACGACTGATCAATTTTCGAGATTTTGGCGGTTATCCTACGACAGACGGGCGGCGCGTGAAGACCGGTTACCTGTACCGCTCCGGGCGCGTGGATCGGGCCAGCCGGCGCGACCGGGAGACCTTGCACGCCCTCGGTGTCAAAACGCTGATCGACCTGCGCTCGCCGAAAGAGCGCAAGCGGGCGATACGTCTGTGGCCCGGCGCGCGCGTCGTCTCGCTGCCGATGCCCTTCGACGAACTCACGCGCGAACGCCTCAAGCCGCTACTGTTCCGCCGCGACGTTCAGGATGCCGTCTACGATATGGTCGAGGGTGTGTACGCCGACACGGTGGATCACTCGTGTGCACAGGTGGGGGCGTTGTTTGCGTTGCTCCGGCAGCCGGAGGTCTACCCGGTGCTCATCTACTGCCGCGCGGGACGGGATCGCACCGGCTTCATCAGCCTCATCATCCAACTGGCGCTCGGCGTAAGCGTCGAAGATGTAACGGCGGAGTATCTGCGTTCCAACGCCGATCTCCTGCCCCAGGCGCGACGCGCGGCGACATTGCTCAAGACGCTCTCCCTAGGGCTGCTCTCCATGCAAAGCCTGCACGCCGTGGTCGCCTCGCAGGAACGCTACATCCGCGCCGTCATCGGCAAAATCGAGGGCGAGTATGGCGGCGTTATGGGCTACCTGGCGCAATGTGGTGTCGGCCTTGAGGATGTGACAATGGTTAAGGACGTGTTATTGGAAACGTCTGGCTCGCTGACCGATCTGGCTCAGATTATTACCTCTTCTTCTGCTTCATAATGATTTTGTCAATTTGCCTCTTGAAAAATATTTGATTCTGGTTATAATTTAGTTGGCTAACTATTAGCTGTCTAAGTAATCTTACTTCGAGGCAAAATACTTGCGCTGGATCATAATCCGGCGCTGCGGGAACGGCGGATTGTGATCCGCCTTGAGCGTTAAAATGGAGTTATTCTCATAGGAGCCTGTTATGTCACATACCGAAAATGCGGAATCGCTCGATTTTTTATTAGGGCAATGCTGTAAACTGCACCGGGGCAGGATGTTCACGCTGTTCGAGGAACTGGGGCTGTATCACGGCCAACCGCCGATGCTCTTCGCGCTGTGGGACGAGGATGGGCAAACCCACACAGAATTGGCCGGGCGGCTGCACATTCAGGCGTCGACCGTCACCAAAATGGTGCAGCGCATGGAAAAGGCCGGTTTTGTCGAGCGTCGAGACGATCCCGACGACCAGCGTGTGTCGCGCGTCTATCTCACCGCTGCCGGTTATGCGATCCGCAAAGACGTCAACCGTATCTGGCGGCAGTTAGAGGAGGAGACCTTCACCGGCTTCACTTTAGAAGAACAGGTCTTGCTGCGGCGTTTCTTTCTACACATACGCGAGAATTTACTGCGCGCCGGCGGCAGCCTGGAGTGGTAGCTTTTTTTGCCACAATAGTTAGACGGCAAAGTAAAGAGTAATCAGTAATCGGTAACGAGTGATCAGTTTACCAATCCCTGATTACCGATTACCAGTCCCCAATCAGTTTAGGAGAATCGCATAACTTATGAAATCAATGAAAGCCTTAATGAAATTTCTCAAGCCCTATTGGCTGTGGGCGACGTTGGCTCCATTGTTGATGGTGCTGGAAGTGGTCATGGACTTGATGCAGCCGCGCATGATCCAACGTATCGTCGATGTGGGGTTGGCGCAGCTCGATATGCAGGTCGTCATCACCACGGGCCTGTGGATGATCGGCTTTGCGCTCATCGGTGCGGTGGGCGGCGTCGGTTGTACCGTGTTCTCGGTGCTGGCGTCGCTGAACTTTGGCGCCGACCTGCGCGATACGCTCTTCAGGAAGGTACAATCGCTGTCGTTCGGCAACCTCGACGAGCTGGAAACCGGGCAACTGGTCACGCGCTTGACCAACGACGTGGTACAGGTCGAAGGACTGGTCTCGATGATGCTGCGCATTATGGTGCGCGCGCCGCTGATGCTCCTTGGTAGCCTGGTGATGGTCGTCTTCACCAGCCCGCGCCTGGCGTTGCTGCTCGTGGTGCTGATGCCGTTGGTGGCGGGGATGCTGGTCGTGATCATCAAGAAAGCCTATCCGATGTTCGGCGAGGTACAACGCAGGCTCGACGGTTTGAACACGGTTATGCAAGAGAATCTGGCCGGTGTGCGTGTGGTCAAGGCGTTTGTCCGCGCCGCGCACGAGATCAAACGGTTTGGCCGCGTTAACGACGCGCTGATGGATCAGACGATCCTTGCGTCGCGCACGGTCGCCGTCGCATGGCCTTTTATGCTGATGGCGGTCAACCTCGGCGTGATCGGCGCGCTGTGGTTCGGCGGGCGCATGGTGACGGTCGGCGGTATGCAGGTGGGGCAGCTCATCGCGTTCATCAACTACCTGATGCGCACGTTGATGTCGCTGATGTTCGTCAGTATGCTCGTCATCAACTGGGCGCGGGCGCAGGCGTCGGCGGATCGTATCCAGGACGTGCTGTTGAGCGTGCCGGCGGTGCAGACGAAGCCCGACGCGCTGACCGAGTTCGCACCGCGCGGGCGGGTGACTTTCGAGAACGTGACCTTCAGCTACGACCGTGAGGGACGCGAATTGGTGCTTGGCTGCGGGACGGGCGACAACGGCGGGTCACCGGGCATCAGCTTTGTGGCCGAGCCGGGGCAGACGGTGGCCCTGCTCGGCGCGACGGGCGCGGGTAAATCCAGCCTCGTTCACCTCATCCCGCGCTTTTACGACGTGACCGGTGGGCGTGTGACGATAGATGGCGTGGACGTCCGCGACATCGATGAGGCGGTGTTGCGCCGCAACATCGGCATCGCGCTGCAAGAGTCGGTGCTGTTTAGCGGCACGATCCGCGACAACATCCGCTATGGGCGGCCCGACGCCATCGACGAAGAAGTCGTCGCCGCCGCCAAAGCCGCACAGGCGCACGACTTCATCACCGAGTTCCCGGAGGGGTACGATACGGTGGTCGGGCAGCGCGGCGTCAATCTTTCCGGCGGGCAGAAGCAGCGCATCGCCATCGCCCGCGCGCTGTTGGTCAAACCGGCGGTGCTCATCCTCGACGACAGTACCAGCGCCGTGGATGTGGAAACCGAGACGAAAATCCAGAAGGCGCTGGAAGGCATCATGCGGGACCGTACCAGTTTCGTCATCGCGCAGCGTATCAGCACGGTGCTCAATGCGGATAAAATCCTGGTATTGGACAACGGGCGCGTGATCGCCGAAGGTACACACCGCGAACTGCTGGCCTCCAGTCCCGTCTACCGCGAAATCTACGATTCCCAATTGGGGAGTGGGGTGGTGAGCCATGGCTGAACGTAAAGCGGATCGGACGAAAAAGTCTTCTGACACCCCACGGCAGGGACCGCGTCCGGGCGGTGGCCCCGGCGGGCATATGATGCGTCCCAAAGAGCGCGCCAAGGATATCCATGGGACACTGCGGCGCTTATGGGACTATCTGAGAAGACAAGGGTGGGGACTAGGCATCATCGTCATCCTGGTGACAATTTCCTCCGCTCTGGGCTTGTTGGGGCCGTTTTTTATGGGCAAGGCCATTGACGACTTCATCCTCACGAATGATATCCCCGGATTGGGACGTTTGCTGTTGTTGATGTTCGGCGTGTATCTGGCCGGCGCGAGCATCAACTGGGTGGAGGCTTACCTGATGTCGGCGGTGGCGCAGCGGACGGTGCGCGATCTGCGCAACGACCTGTTCGCCAAGCTACAAACGCTCTCGCTGCGCTTCTTCGACCAGCGCACGCACGGCGAGTTGATGAGCCGTCTGGCCAACGACGTGGAAAACGTCAGTAACGTGCTCAACGGCAGCATCACACAGTTGATTTCCAGCGTATTGAGCCTGGTTGGGGTGGCGGCAATGATGTTCGTCATCAACGCGCGGTTGGCGCTGGTGACGATCGTCACCCTGCCGTTGATGGTACTCTTGAGCAAGACGATTGCCAAGTACACGCGCCAGGGCTTCCGCGAGCAGCAGGAATACCTCGGCGACCTGAACGGCATCATCGAGGAGACGATCACCGGGCAGCACGTGGTCAAGGCTTACGTGCGGGAAGAGTCTGTTATTGCGGAGTTCGGCCAGGTCAACGATAAACTGCGCAAGGCCGCCGCACGCGCGCAAATCTTCGCCGGGACGTTGGGGCCGATCAGCAACTTCGTCAACAACACCGGTTTCGCCATCGTCGCCGGGGCCGGCGGCTGGATGGCGGTGCAGGGCCTGGCGACGGTCGGCACGATTGCGGCCTTCATCAACTACGCGCGGCAGTTCTCGTGGCCGCTGAACCAGATTGCGCAACTGTATAACAACATCCAATCGGCCATCGCTGGGGCGGAGCGCGTCTTCGGCATCCTCGACGAGACGCCGGAACTGATCGACGCGCCCGATGCGCTCCCGCTGGTGGATATTCGCGGGGACGTCGTCTTTACCGACGTGTGCTTCGGTTACGAGCCAGAGACGCCGGTGCTCAAGCGCGTGAGCCTGCACGCCCGGCGCGGGCAGACCATCGCTTTGGTCGGCCCGACGGGCGCGGGTAAGACCACCATCGTTAACCTGCTTACGCGCTTCTACGACATTGACAGCGGCAGCATCACCGTAGACGGCATCGACATCCGCCAGCTCAAAATGGCCGATCTGCGCCAGGAGTTGGGGATCGTGTTGCAAGACACCTACATGTTCGCCGACACGGTGATAGAGAACATCCGCTACGGGCGGCTGGACGCGACGGATGATGAGGTCATCGCGGCGGCGAAACTCGCCAACGCCGACCAGTTCATCCACCGCCTGCCGGCGGGCTACCAGACGGAGCTTTCGGAGCGCGCGGGCAACATCAGCCAGGGGCAGCGCCAGTTGCTCGCCATTGCCCGTGCGATTCTGGCCGATCCGAGCATCCTCATCCTCGACGAGGCCACGAGCAGCGTGGATACGCGCACGGAGAAGCATATCCAGGAGGCGATGCTGCGGCTGATGGAAGGGCGCACCAGTTTTGTCATCGCGCACCGTCTCAGCACGATCCGCGATGCGGATGCGATTTTGGTCATCAACGACGGTGAGATCATCGAGCGCGGCACGCACGACGCGCTACTCGCGCAGCAGGGGTTCTATCAGCACCTGTACATGAGCCAGTTCAAGGGGCAGCACACGGTTGCGCCGGAACTGGCGGTGGCGCAAAAAGTGTAACGGCGACTTCAGTCGTTGCGCTATCCACTGAAGTCGCCACTGCGCAACCGTATCATCACAGCACGCCATACATCCACTCTTCGTGCCATTTTTCGGAAAATTCCGTTAATTTTGTAATGGGCAAGAGGATGTTCAACACATTGGTAACACGCTTTTTCTACCGCCAAGTCGCCAAGGCCGCCAAGAAGTCCTAAAAACTTGGCGCTCTTGGTGTCTTGGCGGTTGTCCAATATCATCCTGACGAGTACA
>Ga0209614_1001285_pt1 | contig 19298 bp, 19 predicted proteins | sample BlaSprsedimmetaG_FD_185484 | JGI IMG/M metagenome (GOLD analysis project Ga0209614, IMG submission 185484) | Hot spring sediment bacterial and archeal communities from California, USA to study Microbial Dark Matter (Phase II) - Blank Spring... ... | reverse complement strand
CCAGCACATTTCTGTTTTCCATCCTCTCAACCACAGTTGCAGAAGTGAGATTTGGTTTGGTTACTTTGAATAGGATGAAGTTTGCGTCTGAAGGATACGGCGTTACTCCATCGATTTGCTTTAGCTCCTGAATCAGCCATTCCCGTTCATCGACTACATACCTGATTTGCTGTTCAAAGTAGCTCCATTTCTGTAGAGCCAAAGCTATTGTTTGCTGGGTTACTGAATTCACGTTGAAGGGTCCCACCACCCTCTGAACATAATTTACGATTGATTCATTTGAAACCAGATAGCCGAGGCGGAGCCCAGCCAAACCGAACGACTTCGAAAAGCTTCGCAAAACAGCAAGATTGTCATATTTTCGCACCCATTCTATAATCGAACCTGAAGCGAAGTCAACGTAGGCCTCATCCACAACCACGACACCCTTGAACTCCTGCAAAAGCCTCTTGATGTTCGCTTCTCGGAACTGATTGCCTGTTGGATTGTTCGGTGAACACACGAAAAGCAACCGCGTATCCTTGTCCATCTTATTCAATATGGCGTCAACATCTAAACTGAAGTCCGGCTTAAGCAATGCTGTGACTTTTGTGCCCCCATACAGCTGCGCAAAGAACGTGTACATCGGAAACGACGGCTCAACCACAATCACCTTCGAACCCTTACGGACAAACACTTTCATCAGCAAATCCATGATTTCATCTGCACCATTCGCCACAGAAACCTCACACTCGCTAAAGCCGAGAAAACTGGAGATTGCCTTGATGGCTAGACTGCCGCGTGGAGGCGGATACGCACGAACGTCGATGCTTCGGCAAGCATCAAGCAGCAGTTCTTGTATTGTCTCGGTTGGCATGGCAAAATTTTCGTTCAGATTCATCTTCACGATCTTTTCTTGACTCTTCTGCTCAAGTATGGTTTTGACTTCGTAGCAGGAAAGGTCTCTGACTTCCTTCTGAACTAGGTCTTCAATCTTCATTGTTTTTCTCCTCTCTGATGGTTACAGATTTTGCGTGTGCGTCAAAGCCCTCCATCTCAGCGATGGCGACGGTTGTCTCTTTCAGGTTCCGGTAGCCTTCCCTGCTGCACTGAATGAAGTTCATTGTCTTAACAAAATCTAGGCTTGAGAGGCCCGAGTAGATTTTTGCGTAGCCTGCCGTGGGAAGAACATGATTCAGCCCTGAAGAGTAATCGCCAAAAGCCACTGGAGAGTATTTGTCAAGGAAGATTGCTCCGGCGTTCTGAATTCTGCTGAGGACTTCATTGGGATTTTTGGTTTGGATTTGCAGGTGCTCTGGAGCAATCATGTTCGAGTAGTCTATCGCCTCTTCTGTGTTGTCCACGATGACTATCAGCCCCCTCTTCTGTATGGAAGACTGGATGATTTCTGTTCTGGAGAGATTCTTCATCTGCATGTAGACTTCATCCTTAACATCTGATGCTAACGTTTCGGATGTGGTTAGGAGAATCGCCCAGGCCTGGGGGTCGTGTTCCGCTTGTGCAAGAAGGTCAGAGGCAATGAAGGAGGCGTTGCCTGTTTCGTCTGCGATTACCAGGACCTCGCTTGGTCCAGCTGGATTGTCTATAGCTACGTCTTTGCTTACTTCCAGTTTTGCGGCTGTCACGAAAACGTTTCCCGGACCCACGATTTTATCCACCCTTGGTACCGTACCTGTACCGTACGCCATGGCAGCTATTGCCTGCGCCCCCCCAACACGATACACCGCGCCTACTCCCGCAATGTCAGCCGCAACCAAAAGAGCAGGATTAACGTCCCCACCTTTTCCGGGCGGCGAACACACAACAATCTGTTCGACTCCAGCCACCTTGGCCGGTATAGCGCACATCAGCACCGAAGATGGATAGGCTGCTTTTCCTCCCGGAACATAGACACCAACAGACGCTATGGGTCGGGTGACCTGCCCAAGGGTCACTCCATCCGCGATTTGCATGGTCCACTTGGCTCTGAGCTGTTTCTTGTGGAACGCGGCGATGTTGTCTGCGGCTTTCCGTAAGGCGGCTATTTGGCTTTTTTCCAGCCTCTTGTATGCCTCTTTGATTTCCCCCTCATCAACTTTCAGTTCGGATGCGGAGAGACGCACCTTGTCGAACTTTTCGGTATATCGCAGAAGAGCTTTGTCGCTCTGTTCTCTGACATCATTTATTATCGTTTTAACCGATGACTCAATCGAGGATATTTCCTGTTTTCCTCTATTCAGCACTTCGTTCAGGACTTCCTTTTTGAATTCTTGAACTTTCAAAATTCTCATTCTTTTTCCATGCCTCCTCGCATTCTGGCTATAAGCTCGTTGATTTGCTTCTCGAAGGTTCTGTAGGCGATCTTGTTGCAGGCTAGCCTGGTGGTTGATTCAAGGACGGTGCCGATTATCTTGAGCTTGTTTTTCTTCAGGGTTTCGCCAGTTGATGTGAGGTCCACGATTATCTGAGCCAAACCCAGTTTAGGCGCAAGTTCTGCTGTTCCGCTGACCTCCAAAACCTCCACCTGCTTTCCCATTTTTTCGAAAAACTTTCTGGTGATGTTTGGGAATCCAGTTGCTACCCTTGTCAGAGCAGGGACTTCACCTAAGGAGTTTATGGTTGACTCTTCTGGAACTGCAACAACGAGTGTGCACTTTCCGAATTCTAGGTCCATTAACTCTAGGACATTTGCTTCTCTTTCTTGAATTAGGTCGTGACCGGTGACGCCTAAGTCTACTGCGCCGTATTGCACATAGACTGGTATGTCGTTGGCTCTGGCGAAGATTACCTCGAATCTTGGGTCGGAGGTCTCTGAAACGTACGCTCGCTCCTCTTCTAGTACTTCTATTCCCGCCTGCCCCAGCGCCTCAATCGCTGGCTTCTTCAGGCGCCCCTTGTTGGGTATGGCGATGCGAATCTTCTTATTCATTTCAACATCGACCTCCTAGCTCTTTCAAGAAAGTTTCGAACATCACATTTCTTGAAGCGTTTGTTTTTATGTCGTAAACGGTTACCGTAGACTTTAGAGATGAAACAACAGAAACCACGTAATCCGTCTCGGTAAGCTTTGCATATTCTATTGTTTTCTCTAGGCTTCTTCCAGTTATTTCCAGTGAGGCGATGACTCCGCCTTCGCGAAGAACCTTAACTGCCTCTATTGCAGTGTCCCTGAATTTGGACGCCACAATAACTCTTGATTTGGTGTCATCTGGAATTTCGGAACCTTGGGCGTTGAGGGCTTGGAGAAGCTTTCCGATTTCTAGGGCGAAGCCTGTTGCGGGCAGTTTGAGTTTTCCGAATTTTTCGATGAAGTTGTCGTATCTGCCTCCGCCGCCGAGGGGAAGCCCCAGATTTGGGACAGAAGCTTCGAACACTATGCCTGTGTAGTATTCTATCTTTTTGGTCAAAGAAAAGTCGAAGAACACAAGGTCATCTATCTCATAGTCCACCAACGTTTTCTGCAGCTCTGTTAGGCTGTCTAGCTGTTTGTTCAGCTTATCGTATTTTGAGCCGCTGAGAGAAATTGATGAAACTTCGTCCAATCTTCTGCAACGCGAAAGCTCAAGAAAAGCATCTCTCAAATCGGAGGGGAAACTGTTCTGTTCCATGAACTGCTGTAGCCCCACAGAGTCTCGGCACGCTAGGAGACCCTGAACAGAAGCCTTCTGCTGCGTATCTAATACTGCTGCATTCATTAGGTCTTTGAGTAGGCTGGCGTAACCTAAATCAACTCTCACTTCCCTCAAGCCTACTTCTTTGAGTGATGATATGAGTAGAGCCAGCATTTCTCCGTCAGCCTCTGGGGTGTTGCAGCCGACAAGTTCAACTCCTGCTTGGCAGAACTCCCGTTCTCTTTTGAGGTAGGATTGGCTGTACCTGAAAACGTTGTTGACGTAGAACAGTCGAATCGGCTCTGGCGCGGAAGGCATCCGGGTGGTCACGATTCTGGCGACTGGCGCCGTCATCTCCGCCCTTAATGCTAGAAGCTTTCCGTCGAAGTCTTGGAACTTGAACATGGAGTCGACAAGTTCTGAGCCTACGCCTGTGGATAGGGTTTCGACGAATTCGATGGTGGGGGAGCGGACTTCGCTGTATCCCCATAGTTCAAAATTTTTTCTTAGCTGGTTTTCGATGTAGCGGTATTGTTTGGCTTCGTTAGGCAGGTAGTCTCTTGTTCCTTTTGGGGTGTGTAGTCTGGTGAATGTTATTCCTCCTTGTCATCGTTTGTCCTCCAATGGGTAATTTGTGGGTTGAAACCCATATTCCACACATCTTATATAAAGGTTTCTGCAACAAAATAGGGGAGACAAAAGAAGATGCGAATGACCGAAATAGTCAGAATAGACTCCAGAGGAAGAATCACCATGCCCTCCAATCTCCGCGAAGCCGTGAGACTCTCCGAGGGAATGTACGTCATGCTGGTAGCCGACCTGGACGAGAAGGAGGTTCGGATAGTTCCCTTCGCCGACCCGGAAGCAGAGCTGGTTGAATTCCGCATCGCCTTCTCGGACATGCCTGGTGCCCTCGCAAAAGCGGCGAACATTCTGGCAAAAGAGGGAGTTGATTTGCTTTCCAGCGAATCGCGGACTCTTCGTAGAGGAAAATCGGCTGAGTGGGTTGTGGTTGCCGACGTTTCCAGATGTAAATGTAAACTGGAGGAGCTTGAACGGCAGATAATTGAGGGTGGCGCCGCGAGGGAAGTTAAGTTCAGAAGTTACAGCTAAAGGGAATTCTGTTATAAGTATCCAACCAACACAGTTACTTTTCAGCGGAGTTGCAGATTATGGAGGAGCGGGTCTATGCGTTGTTCGGCGTTTTTGGACCCTTACTGGTCTACGCATCTATTGTGTTGTCTTTGGTTCTTTCGCCGTGGTTCAGCTGGCAAAGCAACGCCCTAAGCGACCTTGGACACGCAGTCACCAGCGACGTTGCCCCCATATTTAACCTCGGATTGCTGCTGGCGGGTTTTTTCCTGATGGTCTACGCGTTAACAGCTTTCAAGAAGCACGCCAAATACAGCAGCCTCTGCCTTCTGGTTTCAACATTTCTGGTTCAGTTGCTGGCAACATTTAATGAGGTGTACTGTTCTCTCCATTATGCTGCGGCGGTGCCCCACTTTTTGATGCTAAGCCTCACTTCCATCGTTTATACCGTGGAAAAAAGGTCAGCTGTGGCGCTCACCACCTTTGTTATAGTCATGTTCTCGTGGCTACTTTACGCCCTGAACATATTCAGCATAGGCATTGCGGTTCCAGAAACAGTGTCAAAACTTGTCCTCGCCTGGATAATGTACTCCGCCATCAAAATCTATTTCGACAAAGAAGCTAATACACTGTGATGCTTCTTGTTCCGGGCAGTCTCCTTATCTTGCCAATCAGGTCTGACGGAATGTCGCCCTCAAGAATCAGAGTTAACGTGGGGCGCTCACTTGTGCTGGGGTCCTCTGCCAGAGCCTGCCGTATGCTGAGCCCATTCTCCGACACTATCCTCGTAACATCGGCTATTATGCCTGTCTGGCTAGCGTTTTCAGGAACAAAAACAATCACGCTCAGGTTAAACTCGCGAGCAACCTCCTGCAGCGAACACACCTGCCTAAGATTCATGTAAATCCCCTTCAGCTCACTCTTCGAGAGTATGGTTTGAACTGTGCCGTCGACGGCTCGGCGTTCAACACCCGCTTCTTCTGCAATCTGGGTGTGCGGTATCTCTATTCCGCCGCTGACTACTTTGCCGTCTTCACGGACTTGGAAGCCCCGCTCAAACAGGAGTCGTGCGACACGCTGTTGTGCAGGCAGGTCTTTGAAGAATTCTTTGATTTGGCTCCACATGCTGGCAAACCTCAACGTACATTGTTGTACGGCAAAGCTTATATAAATGCTTCAGGGTAAAAAAAGGCAATTCAAAAGAGCGAAAAAGAAGTGACAACTCATGGTAAATAGAAAAATCTTCTTGGACGAAGAGGAAATACCGAAACAGTGGTACAACATTCAACCCGACCTGCCGAAGCCATTGCCGCCGATGATACACCCAGAAACAAAGGAACCAGTGAAGCTTCCGCCTCCGCTGTTTCCAAGCGAATGCCTCAAACAGGAGTACAGCCTGGAACGGTGGATAGACATACCTGAACCAGTGCGTGAAGCGTATCGAATCTGGAGACCCAGCCCGCTCTACAGGGCGGTCGGTCTAGAAAAGGCGCTGAAGACGCCAGCCAAAATTTACTACAAGTATGAGGGTGTTAGCCCTGCGGGAAGCCACAAAACAAACACTGCTGTTGCTCAAGCCTATTACGCAACACAAGATGGACTCGAGAGGGTTACAACCGAAACTGGAGCCGGACAATGGGGCTCCGCTCTGTCATTTAGCAGTCAGCTATTTGGAATCGGCGCCACAGTTTACATGGTAAGCGCAAGCTACTACCAGAAGCCCTACAGAAGGGTTATGATGGAAACTTGGGGCGCAGAAGTCTTCCCAAGCCCAACTAACCGAACAAACAGCGGCAGAGCAATCTTAGAAGGTGACCCAGACAGCACAGGAAGCCTCGGAATAGCCATCAGCGAAGCAGTTGAAGAAGCTCTCAATACCGACAACGTAAAATACACTATAGGCAGCGTCCTTAACCACGTTCTGCTTCACCAAACAGTCATAGGTCTTGAAACCCAGAAGCAGTTGGCATTGGTGGACGATTACCCCGATCAAGTCATCGGCTGCGTAGGCGGAGGAAGCAGTTTCTCGGGACTTTACTGGCCATTCTATCATGACAAAGTTAAAGGAAAAGCACCAAAAGAAACCGAGTTCATAGCTGTTGAGTCTTCTGCATGCCCAAAGGTTACTAGAGGATACTACACCTACGACCACGGAGACACCGCAAAAATCATACCCTTAGTCAAAATGCACACGGTAGGTCACACATTCATACCTGCGCCAATACACGCTGGAGGATTAAGGTATCACGGCATGGCGCCAACGGTCAGCCTGCTAAAAGATGAAGGAGTCGTTCAATCTCGGGCATACAACCAGATTGAAACGTTTGATGCAGCGAAATTGTTCACTCAAACTGAGGGAATTATTCCCGCCCCTGAACCATCACACGCGATAAAGGCTGCGGTTGACGAGGCGCTCAAGTGCAAAGAAACCGGTGAAGAGAAAACCATACTGTTCCTGTTGTGTGGTCATGGACACTTTGACATGCAAGCATACGACGACTACAACAGCGGCAAGATGCTCCCATACGAGTACCCACAAGAGAAAGTCGACGAAGCTATGAAGAAACTTAGACAACTCTATCCTTGGCTCAACCACGAATTGCCAGTATAAACACAAAACCTCCCAAAAAGCCCCCTTTCTATTTTGTCATTTTTTTGTATAGCCAATCATTTGGTAATATTCAGTTGTTTAGCAGCGGTAGCCTCGTTTCATGGCTGATGCTGTTTTTTCTGTAAATTAAATTAGGAGGCAAATCGTAGTAATATTAGGGGACAAAATGAGCAAAGTTTCTAAAATTACGAAAAGGGACGGGCGCGTAGTTGATTTTGATGAAGCAAAGATAACCGCCGCAATACATAAGGCGTTTGCGGCTGTGGAAAAGGAAGACGGAGCTGTTCCAAAGCAGCTTTCAGAAGAAGTTGTGCAGCGCCTTAACGAACGCTTCGAAAATAGGATTCCCAGCGTCGAGGACGTTCAGGACCTCGTCGAAGAAGTTCTCATAAGAAACGGCTACGCTGATGTAGCAAAAGCATACATCCTGTACCGCCAAAAACGCACAGAAATCAGGAAACAAAAAAAGTTCTTCGGCGTCACTGACGATTTGAAGCTGGGAGTCAACGCCATAAAAGTGCTAAGAAACAGGTACCTCATGAAAAATGAAGAAGGCAAAGTCATCGAGACTCCACGCCAAATGTTCCGCAGAGTCGCCAAAGCCGTGGCTAAAGCTGACCTTCTCTACGACAAGAAATCTGATGTTGAACAAACAGAGGAAACGTTCTATCAGATTATGGCGAACCGCGAGTTTCTGCCCAACTCCCCCACTCTCATGAATGCGGGCACCAGACTTGGTCAGCTCTCCGCCTGCTTCGTTTTGCCCGTGGAAGATTCGATAGATGGGATATTCACCACCTTGAAGCATATGGCGCTGATTCATCAGTCCGGCGGGGGAACAGGCTTCTCTTTCTCGAGGTTGAGGCCAGCAGGAGACATAGTGGGCTCCACCAAGGGGGTAGCCTCTGGTCCGGTCTCTTTCATGACCATCTATGACGTCGCCACTAACGTGATTAAGCAGGGGGGACGGCGAAGAGGAGCCAACATGGCAATACTGGATGTGACCCATCCTGACATCCTGAAGTTCATCGAAGCAAAGTCCCACGAGGGAATTTTGACCAACTTCAACATTTCAGTGGCGGTTACGGACCGGTTTATGGATGCGGTAGAGAATGATGATGAATATGATCTGATAAACCCCCGAAACGGCGAAGTTGAAAGAAGGCTACGGGCGCGCCACGTTTTCGACCTGACAGTCTCCAATGCTTGGAGATCAGGAGACCCGGGTCTAATTTTCCTTGACGAAATAAATCGGCACAATCCAACTCCGCAGGTGGGAGATATTCGGAGCACCAACCCGTGCGGGGAACAGCCGCTGCTGCCCTTCGAGTCATGTAATCTGGGCTCCATCAACTTGGCCAAGATGGTTAAGGACGGAGAAGTGGACTGGGAGAAGCTTAGAAGAACCGTTAGAACCGCCGTTCACTTTTTGGACAACGTGATAGACGTGAACAAGTATCCTATCCCCGAAATCGGCGAGGTTACGCGGGCTAACAGAAAGATTGGTTTGGGCGTCATGGGCTTCGCGGACATGCTCATCAGCTTGGGCATCCCCTATGACTCAGAAGACGCCTTGGAAACTGGAGAAAAGGTAATGAAGTTTGTCAGTGAAGAGGCTACGAAGAAATCTGTCGAGATAGCCGAGAAGAGGGGAGCTTTCCCCAACTTCAGGGGCAGCCTCTGGGAAAAACGGGGCTACAAGACAATACGTAACTCCACGGTTACCACTGTCGCGCCTACGGGAACAATAAGCATAATCGGCGGCTGCTCGGGAGGAATTGAGCCGATTTTTGCTGTGGCTTTTGTCCGAAACGTCATGAAGGGCACAAGGCTTCTGGAGACGCAGCCCACATTCGAGGAGGTGGCAAAAGAGAGGCGGTTCTACAGCAGGGACTTGATGTTGAAGGTTGTGAAGACAGGTTCCATACAGGACATGAAGGAGGTGCCTGAGGATGTGCGGAGAGTTTTCGTCACCGCCTTAGATATTGACCCGGAGTGGCATGTGAGGATGCAGGCGGCTTTCCAGAAGTATGTCGACAATGCTGTTTCGAAGACTGTGAATCTTCCGAACGATGCAACTGTGGAGGACGTTAAGCGGATTTATCTTTTGGCTTACAAGCTGAAGTGCAAGGGGATAACCGTTTATCGGTATGGCAGCAAAAAAGGGCAGGTCTTGTCTGTGGGTTCACAGTTGACCAAAGAGACGGAAACAGAAAACCATGTGAGCGCAGATTCCGAGTATTCGGGTGGCTGCCCAACCTGTTCTTACCCATTCTGAAAACTGCTATTCTTTCAGCAATTAGTAGGTTAAACTTCTAGTCTATGAACGAGAGGTTACATACATTACAGGAAACCTAATCCCTGCAATATGTGAACCAGAATTACCAGATAGAATGATGTTGCCATGCTAGTGTGCAGAAATCTCCATTTTCTTGAAAAGCTAATTGCGATGTAGAATCTTTGAAGAATGCCTGTTGCAACCATTATTGCCACCATGGCGTACAATATTATTCCTGTTCCTAAGTCGGGAAAAAATTGTGCGGGTCTGCCCAGCTGTGCTGCAAAATGGATGGAAATAACCATGAAAGAAAGCAGGTTGCCTATTACGTGTGTGCCCAAAAGTGTTTTTGCTCTTTTTGGGTGGCGTCGTTTCAGTATGTGATACAATGGGGTGTAGATTGCTATAAAAAGAAATCCGATCCAGCTTGTCCAGTGATTGAAACGGTATGAACCAACAAAAAAGCCTAACTGAAACCAACCAACGTATGTGCCGTACGATATATAAACTGTGGCAAGAAGTATCGCCACTGCAGCCCAAAAGTAGGGATTCCTTAAACGTGAAACCATTTCCGCAACCTCCTCTGATATTATTCTCACAGTTTAGTAGATAAACTGAACTGTTGTTTGGTAAGGTGTGAAGCGAAATCGTGAGTGGTCTATTTGTACAAGTTCCTTCGTGTTGATGATTGCAAAAATAATTAATAACCCCAAAATGAGATGATAGAGAAAAGGGTGGTGTTCAAGATTTACTGCTCAAAGTGCGGAGAAAAGCTGCCTGAGGACACAAAGTTTTGTCCAAAGTGCGGAAATCCTGTGAGGCTTGAGGCTACAGCAGACGTTACTGTTGTTGAAAGGTTCGAGAGGGATCCACATCTCCAAGATCACTGGATAAAACGGGCTATAGCCTACATAATCGATTCTATAATAGTGGGCGCCGCAACTGCGATATTGCTTATCATAGCAATGTTTCCGTTTTTTATTGGAAATCCCTCTGCGTTCTTTAATATACTCAGTTTTCCCTTTGCCATGGGTTTGCTTTACATTCTTTATTTCTCTATTGCGGAGACAATGTATGGCGCCACCTTCGGGAAGAGATTGATGGGTCTCACGGTTGCTACCAAATCTGGTGGAAGACCAACTTTTGGGCAGGCTTTCATACGAAACATAAGCAAAATCCATCAGGTCCTTCTGCTTCTGGACTTGATTGGCGGCTTAATAACTTCAACAGACCTTCACCAAAAATACAGTGACCGAATAGCCAGCACCACAGTTAACTAACTTCAGACTCCGTCAAAAACATGGGTTGTCAGGAAGGATAACATTCAGGCGAGACCTTTAGATTCGCGCAGCTGCCATAATCACTGCTCTTACGATAATAGAAACTCCAGCAAGAATTATTATTGTGGACCAGAATACGAACCATTGCGTATTTCCGATAAGGAAGGACTGGATGAGAAAGTTTGCTCCAATCCAGTAAACAAAGTTGCCGACTGTTTCTGATCTTTTTCCCCATGATGAGGGAATAACGAATCGTAGTGCCAAGATGACGACTTGGAATACGCCTATGGCGATGCTGAATTGTCTAGCAGCCTGATAGACTGTCTGGTGTAGTTGCGGATACTCGGGGGCAGGGAACATTATGTTGCTTGTGTTCGGGAAGACTTGAACTAACTTGAAGTCTTTGAAGAAATCTATAATGCTGCTGAACAGGTTAGGGTTGATGACAAAGAGGGTTCCCACAAGGAGAAGGAAAAATCCGATGGAAATGGCGGTGAACAGTCCTTCTTGATATTGGCGGGGCGTCTCCTTGCTTTTGCTCAACTAATTCACCTAATCATTTCTTTTTTTGCTGTAACTGCTTATAACACTTCTCTACGAATGATCGACTATATGTTTTAAATACTCACCACTCAAATAATAGAGAATCAGAATTGTTTGAAGGTGAAGTTTATGCCCTATTGTCCGAAGTGTGGCTTTGAAGTCAGCGAAGATATGACTTTTTGTCCCCAGTGCGGCGCCAGTTTAAAGGTTGCCGCGCCTAGACAGGCTGAACGTTACAGAAGCGAGAAGGCTGAGAAAGAGGAAAAACATGAGAAACAGGAAAAAGAGGAGAAGATGGAGAAAGGAGAACAGCCAGAGAAATATGAGAAGCATGAATACAGCGTTTTAGGCTCCTTATTCGGCGGTTTCATCCTAATATTGTTGGGCGTCATGTTCTATCTTGCAGTAACTGGCGTTTTTGCTGTACATTCTGTTTTTCCCTTCTTCCTAATCGTTATCGGCGCAATCGTGATACTGGGAGTACTAGTAGGTGCGATGAGGGCTAGGGAAAAACATCCGAAACCATAGTTGCCCATGCAAAAAGTCCATTAAAGGAAACTCAATTTACCCGTGTTGGTCGATGGGCAATAATGATTGGCGTAGACATTCTGAAGCAGATTGTGTCTCCTTGGCACGAATGCCTAAAGAATCCCGAGGAGGCACAGCAGCAACTTTTAGAGAAACTGCTTAAAGAATATGCAAAAACTGATTACGGGAAAAAGCGCTCAGTTCACCAAGTCGGAGACTTCTCTACGTTTCGAGCCAACTTTCCGACAGTAGACTACGCTGGTCTTGGTCCATATCTTAGAGAAGTTAAGGCTGGCAACTACTCTGCTGTCCTGTCTGAGCCGCCCGTGTGCTGGGTTATGACCAGAGGCTCCACGGGCACCGCCAAACTGCTTCCGGTCACCAAAACCCATATTGAACAAATTTTTATGTGTGGAGCACGGGCTTTTACCAACTTTGCCCTCAGAACGAACAGTATGGATGTTCTGGCGGGGAAGATACTGAACCTCAATTTTCCGTCAGCAGTAACCACTGAACAGGTGGATGGGCAAAAGGTTAGTTACGGATACAGCTCCGGAACCTACGCGAAACTTAATCCTATGCTGAATCAGGTGAGCCTTCTGCCCAGACAGGAGGAAATCGACGCTCTGGGTCCGGGCATCACCAATTCAGACTGGGAGAAAAGGTTTGAGCTGGTCTATCAGCGAGCCTTGAATCAGCCTGTGGTGGCTACCATGGGAGTAACACCCGTGATTCTTTCTTTTGCCAGATATGTTAAGCGGAAGCATGGAAAGATGCCTAAGGAGCTTTGGAGTTTTAAGGTGCTTGTCTGCACTAGCGTACGGAAGATTCAGTTCAAGTATGGTCCTGTTCTCAGAAAGTTTTTCGGTGAGGTTCCGATAGTGGAGATGTACAGCGCCACTGAGGGGGCGTTTATGCAGCAGCTCGATGACCTGCCTTACGTTTCTCCGAACTATGACACTTACTTTTTTGAGGTGGAGACGGGCAAAGGCACCAAGATGCTTCATGAGCTGGAGCGGGGCGAGTGGGGAAGGCTCATAATCTCGTCCTGCCTGTTTCCCAGATATGACATAGGAGACATGATTGAGGCTATGGGAAAAAACTATTTCCGCGTCTTCGGAAGAGCCAAACCCCTGACAATTCTGGAGCACAGATTATACAGGCTCTTTTTCGGATGGCTCATCTAAAATCGGAGCAGTGAGAAACAGCATCTTACCTAGATGTGTTTTCGGATGCTTTATGCAAAAATTACGAAAAAGACTGTTTTCAACAATGTACCTCTATTAGGCTCCTAATAGAAAGCAATGAACTGTTAGAAAATTTCGCAAACTAGGTTTTAGTAGACTTTGCTTCGTCTTATTTGTACTCCCTTTTCTACGGCTATGATTTCAACCAAGTCCTGTATGCCTGAGGTCTTCAGTTTCTTCTCCAGCACTTCTTCTATTTGGAAGACGCCCGCAGGATTATTCATGTTAACCAAGATTTGGACAGGCTTCCGTTCTCCTTTCTCGATTTCCACCTTGGTGATTGAAAGCGCGGAGAGCGAGTGGATGTCCACCTTTCCTGTTCTGTAGGGAATTCTGGTTCTTCCCCGAGCCATATCCGTTCCGTCAGCTATCTTCGCCGCCCCCGCCTCCACACTCAAACAGTCAACTTCATCCTCGTGAGAAAAAATGCAGTGCAGTATCTCAGACTTTAGCCTCACCGCCAAAGCCGAGTCCTCAGGATAAACTTTCTTCAGGAGCCTGTCAAGGATGGGGTTGGCTATCACGCAGCTATGGAAATGGTGGTCGAGCCGATGAATACTGTTCCCCAAGTCATGTAGATAAGAGCCGCAAAGCACAACAACCTTGGCATCTTCGAGGGAGCAAACTCTGTTTTGAACTGTTGTAGGTGTGACTTCCTGTATCAAGAGGTTAAAAATTTCTAGGGCGCTTCCCGCAACTATTTTGGCGTGTACCGGGCCGTGGTCATTGTATTTCAGCCGCTCAACAGCCATAACGTTCGACATGCGGAGAGTGTTCTGTATCTCCGAATCGGTTTCCAGCAATCGGAACATCTGCTCAACCTTCGGTTCGCTCAGATGAGAGTTTATCAGAGTCGAGGAAACAGTCACCATTACACGTTCACCAACCTAAATTGGATGCCCAGCATATAAGAAGATTAAGCAACACAAGTCCATGGCAAACGTATGCTTCCTGTTTTATGTAGCCGACCAAAAGTTGTCCCTCTTTTTTAGGTAGGTTACTGGGTCAACTTCCTTTACGGCTATCTCGTCAACATCTATTATGTAGATGGTGTGGATGCGCGCGTTTCTGATTTCTTCGAGGCTAACGGGCGGATTCTTGTAGTAGAGATCACAGAGAATCTTGAGGTACTTCAACTCTTCGGAGGTTCTGCCCCGAGGAGGTTTAACCAAGGCATCGGGAATCTGCAGCAGATAGTATGGTGGCACGCCTAAAGCAAACTTGTCTGAGTGGTTGCCATACCGGATTATTTTGCTGGCTATCCTAGACCTGCGATAGTTAGCGGGGTCAAGGGCGTGACTTGGGGGAATGAACCCTGTCTCCACCTCAACAATGTGGGAGCCTAACCCCTTCACGCCGTACAGGTCACATACCAATCCATCTATCGGACGCTCAATGTCCACTTCGTAGCCCTTAAGAAGCAAATGTTTAGCGCACACCAGCTCCATAACTGAGTGGTTGATTTTGACAACATTCTCTTCATGCAGCCGAATCAGTTTATCTTTTAGGGCAATCAGGTTTTTCTGTGTCTCTTTGTCTGTGTCACTGTTTAGCCTTGCCACTATAATCTCTAGGTCTCTGTCAAATTTGTCCATGTTTTCATCCTTTCACACAATTTGCAACGCTTGTCTTACGCTAATAAGTTAGATGTTAGTAATCTGTCAAAAGCTTTTGTGCACACATCCCACTCAAAAGCTAAGCCAGAGCACCGTTGACCCATCAAAAAATGCCTCCTTCAGGTGAGCACTCGAAATCAGGGAACCTAACTACAGAAACATCAAATATTTTCACTGAACAAAAAAGGTGAAGCTCCGCTGTTATGGTTTCGGCAACGAGTTACAAATAAAAAAGTCATGGTGATCCTGCAGATTTTTAGTCTTTGATGGCTTCAAGTAGACTCATGACATTCCAGAGCTTCACTCTGGTGTAGGGGGGCATGTTGGGGTCCTGCAGAATCTCGTCCAGAATAGATATGGCGTTGGCTGCTCTGACTGCGGGGGTGTTTTCGGATACCTGTAGAGCTGAGATTGCCTGTTTTGCGGCTCTTCTTATGTTTCTCGGAGTGGTGGTGTCCTCGGAAACCATGCCAAGAACATTCATGGCTTCTGCTATTCTTTCCTCGTATTCCTCTAGTTTCTTTTTTCTCACCATATAGAAGCCTCCATTAACATGCTTAAACGAGACCTAGCCTATTTAGTTTTACCTATACATACGCGGCGATTTATACCGTTTACGGAGCACAAACCATTCACTAATCAGGCTTCAATAGATAGTTAATTAACTGACGGCAAAAATATATTCTCTAAACCGTAAAGCTTGCTCAGAAGGGTTTGACATGTCTGAAGACTCAAAAAACATCAAGGCTATGGCTGATTTGCTTAGGCAGGGAGCCACCCTCATGGAGCACTCCTGCCCCGCCTGCTCTTCGCCTCTCTTTAAACTAAAAAGCGGAGAACTGTGGTGCGTCAGCTGCAAAAAGCGGGTTATAATCCTTAAAGAGGGAGAGCCGGAGCCAAAGGCACCCCAAGCTCCCGCCTTCTCCAGCTTAGAATCAACAATCTTAGCTAAAATTGAGGCGCTAGAGAAACAGCTTGCAGAAGAAACGGATGCCGAGAAACTTAACAGCCTTGGAGCCACCCTGTCGACTCTTCTTGAGAATCTTGAAAGAATACGAAAGATGAAAAAGGCATCCTAATCCGGAACAAAAGGCGTTTGGGTTGCTTGGGCGTTACAAAAATTTTCCCGAAAACGTTCACGGTGTAGCCCTTTTCGAGCATCTAGACTCAGCGAAAGAGGTTCAGAAGGCTATTCTCTGCACATTCTATAGGCTGAATCAAGAAACTGTTGATTTGAGCGCTGTAACCCCATATCTGAAACAGGATTGCACAGTTGGCTTCGAGTTCGGCGTGGCTGATGGCGTGGACTTCAATTTCTTGGACCAGAAGGAACTTGAGCAGTGCCTGAAGAGCGTTGACGAAACAGAAATGGAGACAATAGATTTCTTCTTGGCTGTCAGATATCACCGTATCGGGGATGGTGGCAAACAAATTCCACTAAAGTTCGATTATCATGTTCTCCGTTTTGCCTTCCAAGAAGGCGGCTTGGAGTTGCTGATCCGTCACGAAAAAGGGACTATGCGGATTGCACTGGATGAACTAACAGCTTTCATAAGTAAACGAATAAACGCTGAACTCTCACAAAAACAGGTAACCCCTTTGTTTTTAAGGGCCTTTGAGAAAGTCGGCTTGAGGTAAACTGGGTTGCCTTTGATGCTGTAATGTATTGTTTGCTTCACCAGATGCCTTTCTAGATGATTACTCAAATAATGGAAATCTAAAAGAACACAGGGGATGGTTTCAATTTAACTCGAGGACTCTTCTAGTATAGTTTTCCACAACCAATATTATTAGCGACACTTCAGTTTTACGTGTATCTGGGAAAGTGATTAGAAGAGATGTATGTCTTTAATGATTATTCTTGCGTGCTTTCTAGCAAGTTAGTTATCAAATTAGCTCCTACAGGCATGATCCCCACAAAAGAGGATACTCCAAATGTTCCGATAACGCCGGAGGAAATCATCAGAGACACCTGTGAAGCCTACAAGTTAGGAGTTTCTGTGGTTCATGTTCACGCGAGAGACGAGCAAGGTAGACCAACGCATGAAAAGGGATATTTTGAAGAGATTTTCAGGGGAATAAAAGAGAAGTGCCCGGACATAATTGTTTGCGCCACAACTAGCGGTCGAGTGGCTCCGCAGGTTGAACACCGCTCAGAGGTTTTAGACCTTTATCCCGAAATGGCTAGTCTAACTGTGGGGTCCATGAATTTTCCTCAGCATCCAAGCGTAAATTCGATGGATACGATAAAGAAATTGGCAAAAATAATGAAGGACAGAAACATAGTTCCCGAGCTTGAGATTTTCGAACCCGGATTCATTAACACCGCGAAATATTTGGTTAATAAAGGATATTTGAAGCCCCCGCTTCATTTCAATCTGTTGCTGGGGTCTTTGGGGTCAATGTCTGCGGGTATAAGGGATTTAGCTTTTCTTGTTGATTCTCTGCCGTCCGGAAGCACATGGTCTGCAACAGGGATTGGTAGATTTCAAACGCAAATTAACGTGGGGGCAATACTTATGGGAGGTCATGTGCGGGTGGGGATTGAAGACAGCATATTTTACAGTTATCCCAAAAAAGAGTTGGCAACCAATGCAAATTTGGTTAGGCGAATAGTTAGGCTAACTGGGGAGTTGGGTAGGGAGATAGCTACTCCTGCAGAGGCGAGAGAAATTTTGGGTCTCAGAAATGAGCAATAAACGTAATCTCGTCCAATCTGCGAGACAGGTTGTTTCAAAGGAGCAAATTGTTGCAGATTTAAGAAGAATGGGTATACAGAAGGGAGACCGTGTTGCTGTCACGCTGTCCCTCAAAAGCATAGGCTACATAAAAGGTGGACCCGACGAATTCATAGATGCTTTGTTAGAGGTTGTTGGTTCCAACGGCACAATTATGATGAACACTTTCACGTACTATTTTCCGCTCTCATCAGTTCCAAAAGATTACGTTTTTGATTGCGAATCAACCCCCAGCTACACCGGTCTTGTTCCCGAAACCTTCAGAAAGAGAACGGATGTGTTCAGAAGCAGGCATCCAACTTGTTCGGTTGCGGTGATTGGAAAACAGGCAGAATATCTGACTGAAGAGCATGACGAAAAATCTGATCCTTTGCTGCCCTATTCAAGATTAGCAAAAATCGATGGTAAGTACTTGTGCATTGGGATTGGCGATAGACTAGTAGCTATACGGCATGAAGCACAATGTCGTGCAGGGTTATCTGATGCAGTTCCCCTTTATTATGCTGTCCACTATAAAACGGATCAAGGAAAAGTAAAATTGTTTGTTAGGAAGTATTTTGGGTGCATACGAAACCTTCCTCGGCTTGTTCCAGACCTCAGGAAAATGGGAGTTTTAAAGACTGGAAGGATCGGTGGGGCTCAGGCCTATGTTGCGTCGGCTAGAGAGCTTATCGATTCTATGAGTGAGATGCTTAAAGAAAATCCAACGTTGAACTTGTGCGAAAAAGTCACCTGTCTATGGTGCCGCGAATTGGAAAGAAGAATGAAGCTGTTCAACAAAATTGAGAATCCAAAATTCTTTCAGAAAAACAATTCGGTCATAAAAGTTGTTGCCTTGGTTAACAGCGTTCGTTTAAGACGATTTAATTTGTTGCTGTTTCGGAAAGGAGAGAAAGAGGTTATGGGTGATGACAAGCAAAAATACTTGCCGCTGCAGATGCTGTTTGGGTTCATAAATGATTTATGCCTAACGGTTAGAGAGAAAGTGCATTGTTGGAGTAAATGATTTATTTTTTGTTTCTCGGCGATTTTAGCCAAAATTAGGCAAGAGTACATTGGAGCAGTAAGCATGTAGTTCATTCTTTCTTGAGGTTGTTTGTTGGCAATCCACATGAAAGAATTGGTTAACAAACTGCGCGGATGCGCTGTGACGTTGTTTAAAACTGAAATGTATAAATACCAAGATGTTACTTGAAGGTAATAATGAACGCGATAAAGCTGTTTTCAGAGGACTTTCAGCCAATCCGTCTCATGCGAGACGAAGATTTAAAGACCAAAAAAGATTTTTCTAAGGTTGAATACTACTGTTCGAGAATTGATGAGGCTGAAGGCTTCCGCGGAATCTGGGAGATAGTCAAGGAAACCGTGCAAGATTGTTTGGGCGAGCACAGGCGGGGTATGCTGCTTTTCTTGGATGACCTGCCTCTCCATTTGGGTGCGTACCATCAGCTGGGCACAAACAACATTGTACTGAACAGACGGCTGGTCAACATCGTGGAGGCGGTGACGAAGTCAAGGCGGCTTGTGAACGCCTTTGTTTATAGCATCTTGACCCACGAGTACCTCCACGCCTTGGGGCACGTCTCAGAGGCTGAGGTCCGCCACCTAGTCTACGACGTATCAAAGCAATGCTTCGGCGAAAACCACATAACCACAACACTGGCAGAACAAACTCCATGGTCTCTACTCAAAGGAATCCCACTAACCCACACCCCAGCACATAAACAAGACATGGAACTCGTCAAAGACCTAGAAAAACCCAACCACCCATACAT